>Ga0206677_10001037_pt1 | contig 26162 bp, 23 predicted proteins | sample M130m12015metaG_FD_155475 | JGI IMG/M metagenome (GOLD analysis project Ga0206677, IMG submission 155475) | Ammonia-oxidizing marine archaeal communities from Monterey Bay, California, United States - M1 30m 12015 | ecosystem: Environmental > Aquatic > Marine > Intertidal zone | place: USA...
GATTTGGTGATTCAATCCACCACACATCCAAGTAAAAATGCGAGAACGTGTGCCGAAGTTGGCGGTCGATTTCAGTTGGTGAGAAAGGCTATCGTCTTCCATGCTCGCCCCTTTTTCTCCTTTGGCGAAGTGCAGGTCTTCCAAAACATGTGCGGGTTGGAAAATGGAAGCGAGGATGAGGCCTGTTACGGCATGCATGACCATCCAACCGACCAATATCTTCCAGAATGGCAAGCCACTGAACAACGCAGGCAAGACCATGATGTATCCAAAGTAGAGGATCTTGGAGATGATCAAGTCGCGCGTAAGCTCCCCCAAGGAGTTGCCTGATGATTTAACCAATCCCTTCTTTCGGTAGCGCGCGAGTGCAATCCAGTCTTTTGCAGTCATCCAGAACAACGTCATGATGCAGTAGAAGCCCCATGCGTAGATGAATTGCAGCTTGTGAATCTTCTTGAGGGGTCGGTTGGGTGTGAAGCGCAAGATACCCGGAGTGTCTATATCTTCGTCCAGGCCTTCGATGTTGGTGAATGAGTGGTGCAATACGTTATGTTGTATGCGCCACAAAGCGGAACTACCGCCAACAAGATCTAGCACGTAGCTCACCGTTTTGTTGACCCATTTGTGCTTGCTGAAAGCTCCATGATTGGCATCGTGCATGACATTCAACCCAATGCCGGCCAAACCAAACCCCATGGCCACCTCGGCAACCCAAAATTGCCATCCCCCTCCAATTCCGCCAAAGGCGATGAGCGCCCAAGGTGTAAAGAAGAGACCGAGCATAACAACCGTTTTAGCATACATGCGCCAGTCTCCCTGCCGCGACAAGTCGTTCTCTTTGAAGTAGGCGTCCACGCGCTCCTTTAGAGTCTTGCTGAAATCAGAGGGCTTTCGGTTGAATCGTACGATGGGAAGTTCCATGAGCGCAGGTTGTGATTGAGAATAACGGCGAAGATACAACCCATCGACATTCGAGAATCCAAACGTGGTTGGGTTGGAGATTTTTGTATCTTTGCGGTCCGTTCTGTGCATCGGTATTGGCGCAGGGAACATGCTAAAGGGCATTTAGCTCAGTTGGTTAGAGCGCTACATTGACATTGTAGAGGTCACTGGTTCGAATCCAGTATTGCCCACCAAGGCGGAACGCTTCTCATTTTGAGATGGTGTTCCGCTTTTTTTTCGTCTTTCCTGCGAAAACAGGCAGCAAAGTATCAGAAGTAGATGTTGTCTCCATTTGTGTTGCACGTGTCTGATATGCAACTAATTTTCTCAGCACAACGCCGCGCAATGATTCCGGCAAAGGCTCAAAGCATCACCTTACATTGTCAATTACCATGAGCGCAACCTTCGCCCTTACGGATTACATCATTTTCACTGTTTATGCCGCACTTATTTTGGGTGTTGGACTCTTTGTTTCCCGCGATAAAGGGGGCAAGGAGAAGAGCGCGGAGGATTATTTTTTGGCCAGTAAGTCGCTGCCGTGGTGGGCCATTGGGGCATCGCTGATTGCGGCCAACATTTCAGCAGAGCAATTCATCGGAATGTCGGGTTCCGGATTCAGTTTGGGATTGGCTATCGCGTCGTACGAATGGATGGCAGCTCTGACGCTGCTCATTGTTGGAAAATTCTTTCTGCCCATTTTCATTGAAAAAGGACTGTATACGATTCCGGAATTTGTAGAGAAACGTTACTCAACACAGCTCAAAACAATTTTGGCGGTTTTCTGGATTGCGCTGTACGTCTTTGTAAACCTCGCTTCGGTGCTCTACCTCGGATCGTTGGCGTTGGAAACCATCATGGGCATTCCAATGGTGTATGGGGTTCTTGGATTGGCCTTGTTTGCTGTAGCGTATTCCCTGTATGGCGGTCTCTCCGCGGTTTCCTGGACCGATGTGATTCAAGTGGTGTTCTTGATCATTGGCGGCATGGTTACCACGTATTTGGCGCTGGATACGGTTTCGGGAGGTCAAGGCATGTGGGCCGGTTTCGAAGCGATATACGCTGCGGCACCGGACAAATTTGCCATGATTTTGGACAAGTCTCATCCTGAATACAAAAGCTTGCCTGGCATTGGTGTGCTGATTGGTGGCATGTGGGTTGCGAATGTTTACTATTGGGGATTCAACCAATACATCATCCAGCGAACGTTAGCGGCGAAGTCCTTGAAGGAAGCGCAGAATGGCATTTTGTTTGCGGCCATTTTGAAGCTCATTTTGCCACTCATCGTGGTGATTCCGGGCATCGCCGCTTATGTAATGATCAATGACCCAGCAATCATGGCGGGATTGGGTGAGGCGGGTCAATTGAATATGCCATCTGCAGGTCAAGCGGATAAGGCGTATCCTTGGTTGTTGCAGTTTTTGCCTACAGGCCTGAAAGGACTGGCGTTTGCAGCCTTGGCTGCGGCCATTGTTTCGTCGTTGGCCTCAATGTTGAATTCGACTTCGACGATTTTTACCATGGACATTTACAAACAGTACATCAATCCCGACGCCGGAGATCGGGCCACGGTGAATATGGGCCGGATTTCTGCACTTGTGGCTTTGGCGATTGCATGCGTCATGGCACCCTTGCTCGGTGGAATTGATCAAGCCTTTCAGTTCATTCAGGAATACACGGGGGTGGTCAGTCCGGGGATTTTGGCGGTATTTTTGCTCGGCTTATTTTGGAAGAAGGCCACCAATCGCGGCGCCATTGTAGGTGCGCTCTCATCGATTCCCATTGCCATGTACTTTAAGGTGGCACCGAAAGGATGGTCGGACAGTGGGTTGTTTCTGGATTTACCGTTCCTCTCTCAAATGGGATACACCACCGTATTGACCATGGTGGTGATTGCCGCAGTTAGCTGGAGTGAAACAAACGGCACCGACGACGCCAAGGGCATCACCATTTCAAGCAGCACCTTTCGCACAGGTCCGATTTTCAATATCGGCGCTTTCGCCGTGATGATTGTCCTGACTGCTCTGTACGGTTTGTTTTGGAGTTGATCCAAGTTTACCGGATGATTTGACGTGCCCAACGGGTTCCATCAGAACGCTCCAGGCTAAAAATCACGTGTGCTGGAAGATTTTGATGCGAAAAATGCACACGTCCTGACTGCTCGCCATTGCCTTGGATGTTTCCTGTTTGCAGCAATCGTCCTTGGCTGGTCCAGAGGGAATAAATGCTATTGCTCCATTTGCTACCAACTTCAACGGTGATTCCATTTTGATCTGAGATAATCTGGGGCTCCAGATGGGAAAGACAAACCGTCCCAACGGATGGTTCAATGCCCCCTCGGAGGTAATGAACCGTGCCCGAAGAGCTGTGTTGCCAAGCCACATGCAACAAGGCCTCACCATTGGTGTCGGTCGTGAAAACCAACGCTGGTTTGCGGTGTTGGCCGGACCATTCGGCGGTGAGGTTTTGTGCGACATCAGTAAGCGACCAATTTTCGCCAGAGCTCAGGGCAACTTGGACATCATAGCCTCCTGCATTTTGTTCCCACGCCAATGCCAGAATGGAATTGCCGTCCGGCCCTTGCCATTGACCGAGAACGGGGGTATTCTGTGTGGCGTTGTCAAATTGACTCACGGTCACAGGCTCCGTTGAGATCCAGTCACCGTGTCCGCCGTTCACTTCAAGGTCTATTGTGCTCACGTAGACCCGCGACTGACCGGAAGGCCCAGCGGCAGACATGAATGCTGTGAGGTACTCCGATCCCGGCAATGGACCGGTCACTGTCGCACCACTTTCCGGACAAGAGTTGATCTCCCAATCCAGTGGATCAATGTCTAAGGCGGCATCCCAATTCGAACCATCAGCTGAACTCATCAGCCAAAAGTCACGGATGTTCGCATTGTTGTTGCGCACCAAATCGTAATAACGCCCAGCGGCATAGAACGGTTGTGATGGGCAGCATTCACAGACGGCATCACCGTCTGCGTTGGCGCTGGCATCAACGGTGGCAAGCCAATTGGTTCCTCCATCTTGTGATCGCAGAATGCCTTCGTACACACTCGAAGGATCATTGCCCACTTTGAGTCCTGCAAAAGGATTCCCATCTCCATCGATGGCGACGCACGGCATAAAATGATCCATTGTTGCTCCATCAATCATTGGCACAGGTTCGCTCCATGTGAGGCCACCATCGAGGGAATGAACGCTGCGTGCACCGTTGGCCCATTCGCCTGAGATTTGATAGGTGAGTGCGATATAATTCCCTTGGCTCGCCATGCGAGGTCCTTCGGCATCGGACATGAATACGTCGGCATCGGCATCAATTTCCATGGGCGCTCCAAAGGCGTTGTTCGGATTGTCCCAAACGCTCACATACAGATGACCATTGGAACCAAATGCCAAAACAGGTTCATCGGCTCCATTCGTTACCATGCGAATTGCCTTGTTGCCAAAGGAACTCGAGGCCACTTCGACAGGTTCAGTTTCAGGCGAGAAGATCAATGATTGACTCAAGGCATGCGCACTGAGCGCGAGGCAAAGAATGATGATGGATGGCTTGTGCATGCAGCTGCTATTTAAATTGGTTCTAAATACCACAAAAAAGGGATACGACGGAAAGATAGCGGCTCTTACTTTTGTGATATGCAAGTGAAGCGCCTTTCTGATATGAAGCCCACTGAATCCGGAATCATCGGACGTGTGGATTGCCCTGAGGCGGCCATGGCGCTTGTGGAGATGGGTTGCTGCCCAGGCGAAGAGGTCACAGTGGCCCACGTTTCTCCAGGCAACGGTCCGATGGCGATTTTTTCAGGTGGACGAAAAATGGCATTGCGAAAGCAAGCAGCTGCGTTGCTATGGATGGTACCGAATGTTGTGGCCAATGCCCGTAACATTGGCGCTGACGAATTGGTCGCCGCCGCGGTCTAAGCAATCGGTTCAATTGATTTGGGCGAGTCAAGCCGCCAACAGCTGGAAAACCAGCAGAGCAAGACCGTATGCAAACAATGAGAAGCCAATGGCCTGTGCAATTGCCCATGGCCAGCTGTCCAATTCCTTCCGAACAATCACGACTGTACTCATGCATTGCATGGCGTACATGTAAAAAATGATGAGCGATGCCGCAGAAGCGCGGTTGATCAAGGGACGTCCGGTTGCGGGATGTATTTCTTGGGTCAGTCTACGTTGCAAACCGAGTATGCTTCCTGAATCGTTCGAGGCGTCTGGAAACAGGGTGGACATTGTTCCAACAAACACTTCACGTGCTGCAAATGAGCTTAGAATCGCGATGCCCATGCGTCCGTCGTATCCGAGCGGACGCACTGCAGGTTCGATCCACTGACCCACTTTTCCAAGCCAAGAAGCCTGCATCAATGCGGCCTCTTTTTCAAGATGGATTGTTTCGCTCGATTCGTAATGGGCAAAATCATACTCAACCTTTTCCATTTCTCCGGATGGACCAAATTGGCTCAACGCCCAAATCACGACTGATATGAGCAAGATGACTTGCCCAGCGTTCGCTACGAAATCCCAGCCTTTGGACAACATCTCGGTCAGAACTTCACGCCATTTTGGCCAGCGGTAAGTGGGCCACTCCATGGTGAATTGATTCTCCGCTTTCGTTGGCAATCTCCGGTGCATGACCCAAGCCAAGCCCAAGGCGGAAACGGTGCTCATGATGTACAATGCAAAGAGGAAGAGTCCTTGCTGATTGAAAAGTCCTCCCAAAACTCCCTGGTCGGGCACGAGGAATCCGATGAGAAAGGCGTAAACAGGTAAACGGGCTGAGCACGTCATCAACGGAGTGACGAGTATCGTGATGAGTCGTTCTCGTTTGCTTTGGATGGAACGCGCGGCCATGATTGCGGGGACGGCGCAAGCCAATCCGCCAACCAATGGAACAACGGAGCGACCACTCAGACCGAGGTGTTGCAACAGACGATCCCCCAAGAACCCGACACGAGCCATGTATCCCGTGGCTTCCATCGCGCTGGTCAGTCCAAAAAGAATCATGATCTGAGGAACGAAAACGACAATTCCCGCGATTCCACTGAGAACACCATCGAGCAACAGACTTTTCCACCAGCTTTCAGGGAGTGCACTTTCGGCTTCTTGAATCAACCACCCGAAGGCTGTATCAACAGCTTCCATAGGAGCGGACGACCAAGCATAAACAGCTTGGAAAATCCCAAAAAATACGAGCGCTACAATCACATTGCCCCAAATGGGATGAATCAAAATTCGGTCAAGCGAAGTTGTGCGCCGGCTCTCCTCTTGCCAGGGATATTGTGGGCTATCGTTTTGCGGAAAAATCCGAGCGGTCCATTTTCGAATGGATTCCATACGCCATCCGGCTTCCTCGAGTTGCAGAGCGGCCGGGGAAGCCTTTGCTTCATCTCGTGCCAAAGAAACCGCAGCTTTTTCCCGCTCGTTGAGCCATTCGGGAATGGAACGAGAACGCATGTACCATGCCATGCGAGAGCGGGAATATTCGGGGAATACATCTTCAAGAATTGCAAAGGAATTTTGCCATTTCGCCGGCGAAATTCTAGGTTCAGAATGTGTTCCAACGCTCGGTTGCAATTCCAGAATAGCGGCTTCCAAGGCTTCCGTTCGGTCCCGTTCAAAATTCAATTGAACGACAGGAACGCCGAGCATTTGTTGAAGTTGCGTGACATTTACTTCGGTCCCATCCGTCCGATTGATCAATAAGACTGCAGGGAATTCCATTTCAAGGACCTGCAGGACTAGGAAGAGACTGCTTCGAATGTGGGCCGATTCTACGACCAACCAGATTGCATCAGGTACGTTCGTTTCAAGTGGACTGAGAAGTGCTTTTTGCGTGATTCGTTCGTCTCCGGCTTGCGCAAACAAACTGTAAGTGCCCGGCAGATCAGTCAATGTGATGTCCGGTCTTTTTTTAAGAGATGCGTCGAAGCGTTCCACCGTCACACCGGGCATGTTGGTGACCTTGGAGCGGCTGCCAGTCAAGCGGTTAAACAGTGTGGTTTTTCCGCAGTTGGGATTTCCGACGAGAGCAATATTCACGATGCAAAATTCGGGAGCAGGGAATGCCCGTTCAATCCCCTAAACGAGTGAATTAAAGTTTGACCAACCATGTCGATGGGTTTTGCGGGGTTTGTGAATTTCCGGTCACTTTCCAAACTTCAAAATGAAGGACGTTTTGGTTGTTGTTGGGGCGAACTGAACCGATTTTTTCACGCGCTTCGATGCGGTCTCCCTTTTTCAGTTGGACCCCCTCTAAGTTGCTGTAAACTGTGCGGAATGCTCCGTGTGAGAGGATCACTGTCTGCCCAGCCCCGGGAATGGGAAACACACTGGACACACTTCCAGCAAAAATTGCCAGTACCGAGCTTGTCTTTTCTGTGCTGATGTCGATGCCATTGTTCTCAAATGTGATGCCGGGTAGAGTGGGATGGGATTGCTTTCCGAATTTCCCAGTGATGACCCCCCTGAGCACGGGCCATGGCAGCGAAGCTCGGTTGCTTTCAAAGGCAGCAGAGACGATTTTCCCTTCAGGTGTAAGGGCAAATTCACCTTCGGAACTCGCACGTTCTGCAGCCAGCTCTGATTCTATGATTTTTCGGATGGATGCGTTGAGTCGTTTTTGCTCTGCTTTGGATTTTTTGACTTCAGCGCGCAAGGTGGATTCTCTTCCCTTCAAATCTTGTACGATTTCCGATCGTTTTTTTCGGTCTTTGGCGAGGGCATTGCGTTCGTTTCGGACATCATTCAAGGCGATTTCCATTGAGGATTTTTCATTGACAAGGTTGTTCCGATTGTCCGACAGATGGACTTGTGCAGATTCGATTTGGGCGACATGTTCCTTACGCAATGAGCTATAAGACTGGAGCATGCGGAAGCGAATGGAGGCCTGAGTGAAATCTGCAGCAGAGAAGAGATACAGCCAAGGATTTTGGGCTAACGATTGTTTATGCGCGGCTTGAATCATCCGCGCGTATTCATCTTTGAGAGCGGCGATGTGACCTTCGAGGGTACGGATCTCACTATCCGTGCTCGTCATCGACCGCTCAATGGACCGAATTTCTGCCCGGTGATGGCGAATGAGCTGCTCCCTCAGAGCCATGCGTTTGTCGATGAGTCGCAGCGATACGAGCGCATCATTTTTGTTGGAGGCCGCTTCGCTGAGCAGACGTTCCGTTGTTGCGAGCTTTTTTTCAAGGGCATCCCGCTGTGCTTGAAGATCCGCTTTGCTTTGAGCGCAAAGTGTGCTCGACCAGAGCAGACCCGCGAGTAAGAATACCGGCAGTCTTCCAACGACTAGGCAAGGGTGCAGTTTAAAATCCCGTGCGTTGCTCATAGTTTTCGGGGATGGTAAACGGGAAGTCATAGGCCCGGCCGAACCGAATGCGCGATATGTCCCACTCCAGCTGTAAATCGCCTTCTGTGGTCTGGATTAACACTTCAAAAGTGCGGGGGAACCGGCCATGATCGGTCGCCTCAAATTTGGAGCGATTCAGAGTCAAAGAGCGCTGGTAGTAAAGGTCGTTGAATTGATCCTGCAACGGATCAAACGTTAGCCCATCAAACCAATGCCGTTGGATCAGCAAATCTTCGTCGTTTGCACGATTTCGAAGGCGCTCATAGCGTCGGGTGGGCAGTTGAATGTTCAATGAATCTTCCGGAGCTAGATCATTGTCATTGATCCCAATGACTCGTTTCACTTGTCTTTTGTACTTGCCGACCAGTGCATATCGTTGATCATCGGTGCGTGCGATGTACTTGCCGTTTTCAGGATCCAATGCCATTGGTTTGCCTCCGAGGATGGCTTGTACATCTTCGAAATCGAGTGGACTGTCTGCCCAATCACCCAAGGCATCATAATTGCCTGTGTAATAGAACTTGTTGCCAGGGATCTTGCTGAAAAACTGAACGGAGTCCGGTGAGAGTAGGATGCGCGCGACTTCTACCCCCAGGGCAGGGGAGATGCTCATCCAAATCGCACTGTCTTTGGCCATGCGCACAGTGGCTTTGAAAGATTGACTGCCCTCGGGGGAATCCACAGCGACATTGATTTTCATTCCAATCCATTCCCATTGACATTCCGCCTCTTCGAAATTGGTCAAGACTTGGTTGGCATTCAAGTTTCTCAGTGGCTTTCCTTTGGCCAATCGTCTTTCATTTGAGCAACTCGATAGAGTGGCAACCAAACCAATGCAAAGAAACAGGTGAAGAACGATATGACGGAAATCAAAGGTCATCTGTTGCCTGTGATTTTGGGATTGAGTGATTTTGCGTCACCGCCCAGTTCAAGTGCTTTTTTCCAGGAATTGACGGCACCTTCATTGTCGCCCATGGCCGATCGAATATCTCCATCGTGCTCCAAGAACGCAGGACCCAATTTTTCTGCATGGATGAGCGCTTGTGTGATGTAATCCATTGCTTCTGGAAAGCGATTCAATTTGAAAAGCACCCAAGCGTGAGTGTCCATAAGGTTGGCACTTGAAGGATTCAATTTCAACGCACGGCTGCTGCATTCCAAGGCGCGCTCGAGGCTTTTACCGGAGAGGGCAAGGTAATAGGCATGGTTGTTCAAGACCATGGGATTGTCGGGATCACTTGCCAAGCTCTGTTCGTAGGCTTCCGCAGCTCGTTCATCTTCTCCTATTGCGTGCAGCGCATCTCCGAGCATCGCAGCAACCCTTGCCTCAAGGGCTGCGTCGTCGACGAGCAAACCCAGACCGCGCTCGAGCGCGTCGATGGTGGTGGGATAATCTTTCAGGTCCAAATGCGCCATTCCTGTCATCAAGGCAAACTCAATGTCCAAGGGAAACCGTTCCATTGCATCGACGGCGTGTTGCGCCATTTTCTCAATCTGACCCAGATTTGCATCGAGCGCAATGAGATTTGACCACGCGAGGCGATTCCCTGGATTCGCTTTCACAGCCCGAATCAAGTACTGCTGTGCCTCAGCTTCGTTGCCTGCGGATTGTTCGAAATCAGCGGCGACCATGAGTATGGGGTCATGGTTCGGATGCATGTTCAATGCGATGTCCAGGAGTTCTGTCAAGGCGACATGGACGTCACTGTCCAATGAGATTTCCTGATTGGCTGTTGCAAGCGCAATGATCTGGAGGTACTGCACCAGTATTTCATGCTTCTCCTCGGGGTAAACTTCTTCGGAGGCAAAGGCATTTCGAAGCGCGTTTTGCGCCTTTTCTAGCTCATCGAATTGGGTAAACAACTGAGCCAATTCGAGTTGCACAAGCCCGTTCGAGGGGTCTATGCTAGCTAATGATTTGAGGACTTGAAAGGCTTGTTCTGATTGACCTGTAGCCTGAAGCATTTGCGCCCATTGCATTTTGAATTCGGGCAGATCTGGGTGTTTAGCCACCGCTGTTTGCAATGCGGCGTAGATTTCCTCGTATTGATCAAGCAATTCATGGAAGTAGAGCTTTTGAAGCAGGATATCAGGATCCCCTGGTGCAAGCAATTCATAGTGCTCACAAAGTTGCAAAGCTTCATCTGCCCCCCCTGCATCTGCCAGCAGCAACGACCATTCTAAAGTCCAATCGAGGTCTCCGGGGCGTTGTTTTTGCACAAACATCAAGTCTTCCAGTGCGTCCTCAAAAAGAAGCAAAGACAAAGCGGCTTTCGCTCGATATTCTCTGTACCAGCGATTTTCATCATCCACATCACAGGCAAAGTCGAGATGGCTTAAAGCGGCTTCGTGGCGTTCGAGTTGCAAATCAATCTTGGCAAGATCAAACCGCAGAGCGGCTTCTTCGGGCTGCAACTCCAAACACGAAAGAAATCCGGTGTAGGCGAGATCTAAATCTCCCTTGAACAAATGATTTTGCGCGTCGAAATAGGTGCGTTGAAAGTTTTCCGGATAGGTCGGAAGGGCACTTAAATCCACTCCACTTCGGCACCCTGTGAGTGTCAAAAGAACCACCACAAAACTCGTAGCCGCAATTTGATGCAACACAGGCCGGGGGGCACAGATGGAATGAAGACCTTTCATGATTTGGATATGGCGCGCAGTCTGTTACGGATCAAATGGTATTGTAATCTCCAAGGCTAACGTTCTCGGCTTTTCCCGCAATGGTTGCGTGGTTGCCGATCATCGATCCGCTCATGACCTTATTCTGAATCCGGGTGTTCGTTTGAATCAGAGAATTGCTGATCCTTGAATCTTCAATGACCGTGCCAGCTCCGATACTGACATGCGGCCCAATGACAGAATGCCGTATGACCGCGCCAGCTGCGATATGACAAGGTTGCAAGATGAGGCTGTTTTCGACGACTGCGTCCTCTGGCATGGTCAGCTCTTGTTGGGTCAATTCCAGGATGCGCTGATTGGTTTCAACGGTCGCCTCTTTGTTCCCACAGTCCATCCATTCCTCTACAGTGCCTGGCTCAAACCGCAAGCCTGCTTGCGTCATGTTGCGCAATGCATCGGGCAACTGGTATTCACCTCCTTTGATGATGTCTTCATCAATGAGTCGTTGCAATTCAGCCTTGAGTCTTGCTCCATCTTGAAAGGCGTAGATGCCAATCATGGCCAGATCACTGACGAATGCCTCGGGCTTTTCGACGTATTCGGTGATGGCTCCGCGTTCGTCTGTTACGACCACTCCAAAGGCACTGGGATTGTCGACTTGCTTCACGAACAAGACTCCGTCAGCTGTGGGGTCGATGGTGAAATCTGCTCGGAACAAGGTGTCTGCAAAGGCCACAACTACAGGGCCTTCGAGGCATTGCTGACCACAAAGAATGGCGTGAGCTGTGCCAAGAGGTTCGTCCTGATGACAAATGTGCCCTTTGGCTCCAAGACGTTCGGCGATTTCCAATAGTTGTTGTTCGGTTTCGGCTCCAAAGTCACCAATGACGAAGGCGATTTCCTCCACTTTTTCGGAGCTCATTGCAACGATATCTTCTGCCAGTCTTTCGACAATTGGCTTTCCGCCAACAGGCACCAACGGTTTCGGGACGGTGAGGGTATGCGGGCGGAGGCGGCTGCCGCGTCCGGCCATGGGAATGATGATGTTCATGGGTTGATGTTATCGCGTTCCTGTGCTTCCAAAACCACCGGTTCCGCGATCAGATGAGGGTAAATTCTCAGTTTCTTTCCAGTTGATTTGCTCGTAGCGTGCCAATACGAGTTGTGCAATTCGTTCGCCATGTTCAATGGTAAATGGCTTGGCGCCATGGTTGATAAGCAAAACGCCAATTTCGCCGCGGTAGTCTGCATCGATTGTTCCTGGGGAATTCAACACTGTAATCCCATGCTTAAAAGCCAAACCACTGCGCGGCCGCACCTGGAGTTCCGTTCCAAGTGGCAGGGCGACAAAGAGTCCAGTAGGAATCAATTTCCATTCGCCTGGCTGCAAGACCATCGGTTGCTCGAGTTTGGCGCGGACATCCAGGCCAGCGCTGGCGATTGTCGCATATTCCGGCAAGGGGTGGCCCGAGCGGTTGCGGATGAAGACGTTGGCGAGTTCGTTCATTTTCCAGAGAATTTTGGCTTCCGCTTCTCGATGAATGCCCGGGTGCCTTCTTTGAAGTCTTCGGTTTCAAATGACGCGCCAAAACAATTGATTTCAGCCTCGAATCCATTGACCCCATCTTCATAGCCGGACAGTACGGCTTGAATCGCTGTTGAAACGGCTTTGGGGGAATTCTTCATGATGGAACGAGCCATTTTATTCGCTGTTTCAAGGAGCGATTCCGGGGATACTACGGCATTGACGAGACCGCAAGATTCCGCTTCTTCGGCTCCGATCATTCTGGCGGATAAGATCATTTCCATGGCCTTTCCTTTGCCAACGATTTGCGGCAAACGCTGGGTGCCTCCGTATCCGGGAATAACCCCTAGCGACACTTCTGGCAATCCCATTCGGGCATTGTCTGATGCGATGCGAATGTGGCATGCCAGAGCCAATTCGAGTCCGCCTCCTAACGCAAAACCGTTGACCGCAGCAATCACGGGTTTGGTGCTGCGCTCGATCCGATTGAATAGCTTGTCTTGTCCTTGCTTGGCGAGGGCTTTTCCTTCTTTGCTGGAGAAATCGGCGAATTCTTTGATGTCTGCACCGGCTACAAAAGCTTTGTCCCCACTTCCAGTGAGAACAATTGTTTGTACTTCGTCATCGGTTTGTGCGCCATCGACTGCATCAGCCAAAGCCGCTATGACTTCGGCATTCAAGGCATTGAGTGCTTGAGGTCTCTGAATGGTGATGGTCAGTATGCCATCGGATTTATCTTGTAGAATCAGCGTATCAGACATGGGAAGTGAAGGTGCATTGAGACCTCTAATCTACAAAATGACGGGGCTCAGAGGGGACGAATTTTAGGCAGTTGTCAACGGAATTTTTCCCGGTCGGCTTGCCAATAATTCCCGGGTGTATGCATTTTCCGGACGCGCCAAAATATCTTGGGTGCGACCTTGTTCGACAATGCGGCCATTGTGCATGATGAGTAACCGGTTGCAAAACGACGAAATGACCGAAATATCATGACTAATGAAGAGGTAGGTCAGGTTTCGTTCATCTCCGATTTTAGCCAACAAATCCAGAATATCCCTTTGAATTTGTACGTCGAGGGCCGCAACGCTCTCATCCAAAACCACAAACCGCGGTTCGACTGCAAGGGCTCGAGCGATCACCAATCGCTGACGCTGACCTCCACTGAAATTACCCGGATATCGTTTGGCATCTTCGGCATTCAGCCCCACCTCTTGGATCAAACTCACCGCTTGATCAGCAGCGGATTTGGCGTCCATCCCCAAGTGTTCATAAACCTCAGCAATGGCCGTTCCCACGGGTATTTTTGGATTCAATGCACTGTATGGATCTTGAAACACCAGTTGTGCGTCCCGGCGGATGCGCTTCATGGATGTGGGACGATTGTACTCCACAGGAATGTCATCAATGGTCACCTGGCCCGATGACATGGCTGTAAGTCCGATGAGTGCCCTTCCGAGGGTCGATTTACCGCTGCCACTTTCTCCGATGAGACCGACGCGCTCACCTGCGCGCAGCGTGATGCTCACGTCATCCACGGCTTTGAATGGACGGACGGATCTTCCCCAAAAATTATTCTTCTGCGAATAGCTTTTGGTTACGTGCGCAGCCACCACGAGTGGCTTTCCAATTTTTGCTTTGATTGGCCTCGTTGGAATATCCTTTGCGGCGATGAGCGCTTGAGTGTATTCGTGCTTTGGATGATCCATGACCGTCTTTGCGTCGCCTTGCTCCACCAACTTGCCATGCTGCATGACCAGCACCGAATCTGCAATTTCCCGAACGACATCCAGGTCATGGGTGATGAATAAAATGGCCAAATTCCGGCTCACCTTGAGTCGATTCAGCAGCATCAACACAGCATTTTGTACGGTGACATCCAAAGCAGTGGTGGGCTCATCGGCAATGAGTAAATCTGGTTTAGCCGCCAAGGCGAGCGCAATCATTACACGCTGTTTTTGGCCGCCGCTGAGCTCGTGGGGATATCGTGCAAACAGTGCTGAAGGTTCAGGCAGCTCCACTTCCTCGAGCAATTGAATGGCTTCTGCCTTGGCAGCAGTTTTGCTCATGTGCTGATGCACGATCAAAGACTCTGCCACTTGCCAACCGATTCGCATGGAGGGGTTCAGCGATGACATGGGATCCTGAAACACCATGCTCAGTCCTTTTCCGAGAGGAGAGGTGGGAGATTGATGAGGGGCGACCCAAGTGGTTTGACTGGGCAGATGAATGATTTGTCCAGTTGCGACCCGAGCATGTTGGGGCAGCAATCCCATCATCGCAGAGGCTGTGATGCTTTTTCCGGAACCACTTTCACCAACGAGAGCGACCGTTTCAGCAGTTCCAATCTCAAACGAAACATTGTGCACGGCTTCACGATCGCCGAAAGCGATGGTCAAGTTGTCAATGCGAATGAGCGGTTTTTTCATCAGGCCGCTCAGAGGGTTCCGCGCGATTCTTGTTCTCGTTCAATCGCTTCGAACAAAGCCTTGAAATTTCCTTTGCCAAATGATTTGGCACCTTTTCGCTGTATGATTTCGAAAAACATCGTGGGGCGATCGACCACGGGCTTGGTGAAAATTTGAAGGAGATACCCTTCGTCATCACGGTCGATGAGGATTCCCAATTCCCTGAGAGGCGCGAGGTCTTCGTCAATTGCACCTACGCGATCTAAAACAGTATCATAGTATGAATTCGGTACACGCAGGAACTCAATGCCTCGATTGCGCAGTTCCGTCACTGTTTCGATGATGTTGGAGGTGGCTACTGCGATGTGCTGAACCCCTGAACCGTTGTAGAAATCGATGTACTCTTCGATTTGGGATTTTTTTCTACCCTCGGCGGGTTCGTTGATGGGGAATTTGATGCGGCCATTGCCATTGGACATCACTTTGGACATCAATGCCGTGTATTCAGTGGAAATGTCCTTGTCATCAAATGAAATCAACTGGGCGAAGCCCATGACCCGCGCATAGAAATCAACCCACGTGTTCATTTCTCCCCAACCGACATTCCCGACCATGTGATCAACATACTTCAGCCCCACAGGTTTGATGTCTGTCGGCAGTGACCAGGCCTCATAACCCGGCAAAAAGACGCCGGTGTAGTTTTTGCGTTCTACAAAGACGTGAATGGTATCGCCATAGGTTTCAATTGCGCTGAGCACCACCTCGCCATGCTGATCCTTTCGGGTCTCAGGCTCAAACACGCTGACAGCTCCCCTTGAGGTGGTTTCTTTCCAGCTTTTTGCGGCATCATCAACCCAGAGGGCTACCGTTTTTACGCCGTCGCCATGTTGGTTGATGTGATCATTGATTGGACCGCCGGCACTGAGCGGAGACGTTAGGACCAGCGTGATTTTATCTTGCTGAAGCACGTACGAAACGGCATCGTTGCGGCCCGTTTCCAATCCGGAAAATGCCACGGGTTCGAACCCCCAGGCCATCATGTAGTAATAGGCACTTTGCTTGGCGTTGCCGCAGAAAAGTTCAATGTGGTCAGTTCCGAGGAGCGGGAGAAAATCGTCTGCTTCAGGGACTATTTTTTCGAGGGATGCTGAGATATTTTGCATGGAGTGGCTTGGATGTGGTTCAATCCTTCATCTCGGGGTCGAGCCAAGATTGGTGGTAGTCGTCGTGTTCAATGGCGAGCGCTTCGGCTGTGACTTGAAGAGGCCGAAAGGTATCGACCATGACAGCGAGTTCTTCTGTTTTGGTTTTGCCAATGCTTCCCTCGTACGTGCCGGGGTGAGGGCCGTGAGGAATGCCCGCAGGGTGCAGCGAAATGTACCCTCGGTCAATGCCTGTTCGACTCATGAAATCACCTTCGACGTAATACAAGACTTCGTCGGAATCGATGTTTGAGTGATTGTATGGAGCTGGAATGGACTTCGGGTGGTAGTCATACATGCGCGGCACAAAGCTGCAAATCACAAAAGCGTCTGTCTCGAAAGTTTGGTGAACGGGTGGTGGTTGGTGGACCCGACCGGTGATGGGTTCAAAATCGTGAATCGACATGGCGTAGGGGAAGTGGTAACCGTCCCAGCCTACCACGTCGAAAGGATGTGAGGCGTACACGTAATCGTGCAGTTGGCCTTGTTTTTTGATGCGTATGGTGAATTCACCAACCTGATCAAAGGTTTCCAAGTCGGAGGGCGCGCGCATGTCACGTTCACAAAAAGGGCTGTGTTCAAGCAACTGTCCGAAATGATTGCGGTACCGTTTGGGCGTGTAAACTGGATGTGCAGATTCCGTGATGAACAGGCGATTGGCATCCGAAGCGAAAACGAAACGGTGGATGATTCCCCGTGGGATGACCAGGTAATCACCTGAATCAAAAGGGATTTTACCTAACATGGTATGCAACACGCCAGCGCCTTCGTGCACAAAGACCACTTCATCTCCATCCGAATTCTTGTAGAACGCATCATCCGCCATGCTTGCCGTCGGAGCCGCTAGCCAAATGGTCACATCGGCATTGAAAAGGACCGGCGTTCGACTTGCCAAGTATTCGGGACAGGGTTTCACTTTAAACCCTTCAAGCTTACGGCTCAACAAATTATTCTCAATGGCCGCAGTAGGCTTGACATTGACGGATTTCCCTACGCGCTTGACCATGGTGGGTCGGCGAAGATGATAGAGCAAGGAACTCATGCCAACAAACCCAATGGTTCCAAACAACTGTTCGTGGTACAGTGACCCGTCCGGCTGTTCAAATTGAGTGTGCCGCTTTTTCGGGATGTTTCCTAGGCTTTGATAGAATGGCATGCCGGCTAATTTTAGTGCGATTCAGTTTGTGCAATGCAAACAAACTGCAGGGCTAAGTTAGTTCGACTGACATGGGACAGAAAATGCCAACGAAAAAAAGTCGAACTCTATCCGCTCAGGCCGCGAATCGTGCGCAACCACCCGGGCATTTTGCCCTCTGGGGTGAGTCGCCATTTCAGGGATAGTTTTCCAGACTCAGGGAGTGGGGTCTCTTCAGTGAGGCGATTTTTCCTCACCAATGATTTGACGGAAACTCCGCTTCTCTGAGAAGCCTCCCAGATGCTTTCGCCGTCCCGCAGGATCAACCAATCGGATTTTCCTCGGATGCGCTTGGGTTGCAGATAAACCATTTCACCAGCGGCTGGCCGATAGGGGGCCGACTTTGCGTTGCGTTTGATTCCGTTGTACCGGTATAGCTGCCAATTCATCATGTCGAGTTCTTTTGCGAGCGACTCGTATGAATCACCGCTATTGGCCAAGGTGTATCGTATTTCGTTTTCGCTGAGTTGAACGGAACGAATACCGCTGAGCACTTCTCCGGATTTATGGGGATTCGTTGCGCGGGCATTGACATTGCGCTTGGTATTTCGCTGGAGTCGATCCGTCGCATTTTTGGTTTCAGCAAAAGCGGCTCGGTCTGCAGCTAGGGTCAGTCCTTTTTCATCATATCGCTCAAGATCGTATCGTTCGATGAGGCCAATAAGTTTGCTTGCATATTTTGGATTCGTCGCATAGCCACATTTCTTCAGTCCTTTTGCCCACCCTTTGTAATCGGTAGGCTCCAGCACAAAAAGACTTTCGTACCGTGATTTCTTTAAAAACTCACTGTGATCTTGAAAGCTTTCAGCGGCGTTTTCATAAGCACGGAAGCATTCGTTTTTTGCGTCATCATCGTGGTAAACTTTATCTCCTGTCCATTTTCCGTGACATTTGATGCCAAAATGGTTATTGGATTTGATGGCGAGCTGACTATTGCCGTTGCCACTTTCCAGAATGCCTTGTGACAGCGTGATGCTCGCCGGGATTCCATGCAATGCCATTTGGTACACGGCCTCATCTGCCCATTGTTCGACGTATTGCTCCGACGCACTCAGTTCCGCAGGTTGCGCAGAGGCGGTGATTGACAATCCGATGGACAACCACAGCATCATCCACATCGCTATGGCGGTGATGACGTTGAAGCGGGAAAACACGTTCGTATTGTTCATGAGCATTTGCACTCAACAAAATTACCTTGGATTATCGATCAATGTTCAAGGGGTCTGGACCATGTTTTCCCCGCTACAATGTGAATTCAAGGTTGGATTGACGCACCGGATTGTTCTTGCATCAACTTGCCCTTTTCATCAAAAAATTGCCAGGTTCCGCTGGGGTTACCTCGGTCGTCGTATTGACCAACGATGAAAGGACTGCCATTGGGATACCATGTTCGATACGATCCAATTTGCGTGCCGTTTTTGTAAGTATGTTCAGACCAAAGTGTACCGTCGGGATAGAATGCGCGGGACGCACCGTCGCGCTTGGAGTTCTTCCACTCCCCGTATTTGGTCAATTGTCCACTGGCATCGAAGATCGAAATGGATACGGTGTCTCCGTCCACGACTTCTAGGGTTCGGCGCGGTGCGCCGTCAGGCCACTCTGAGGTGACAATCTCTGATTTTTCACCCGAGGATTCACCCTGAGATTTATCGACTGAGTTGCAGCTCGACACCCAGCAAAGGCAGGACAGCAACCAAACTAAAGTTGACACTTTCCTCGACTTCATCGCTTGCGTTCTATGGTGTAATCAACCAGACCAATGAGCGCTGTTTTTGCTTCGGAGTTGGGCGATGCATCGAGCAGTGCCATCGCTTCGTCGCGAAGGTCTGTCATCTTTTTTCGTGCGTACGCCATTCCAGGGCCGTCGATGATTGCATTCATCACCTCTTGTACCGCGGAATCTTTCTGATTTTGATACTTGACCAACCGAATGAGCCGTCGCCGTTCGCTAGCCGTTGCCTGATTTAATGTGTGGATCAGTGGCAGTGTCATCTTGCGTTCTCGAATGTCGCCACCCGTGGGCTTGCCGATGCGCTCTCCATCTCCTAGATCAAGCAGGTCGTCTTTGATTTGAAATGCCAACCCCACCAATTCTCCGAATTTCTTCATATTGGCAGTGGCATCAGGGTTTTCGCTGACAGAGGCGGCGCCGCAGGCGCAACAAGCTGCAATCAAAGAGGCTGTCTTTCGCTGAATGATATCAAAATACACTTCCTCTGTGATGTCCAGTCGACGTGCTTTTTCAATTTGGAGCAGTTCTCCTTCACTCATTTGCCGAACCGCTTCCGACGTGATTTTCAATAAGTCGTAAGCTTCTGCATCCACCGCCATGAGGAGTCCCCGTGAAAGCAGGTAATCCCCCACCAATACAGCGACTTTTTTCTTCCACAGAGCTTGGATCGAAAAGAATCCTCGGCGCAAGGGGCTTTCATCAACGACATCGTCATGCACGAGGGTTGCGGTATGAAGCAATTCAATCAGTGATGCAGCGACGTGGCTTCGTTCAGGCAGAACGGTAGAATTTTCTCCGAGAACAACACGAGCGGTTAAAAACACGAACAGCGGCCGCATCTGTTTTCCTTTTCTTCGGATGATGTACCTCGTGACGCGATCGAGCAACGGGACTTCGGTGCGCATTGCGCGTTTAAAGTGCCCTTGAAATTTTGCCATGTCATCGACAACAGGGGCTTGGATTTTATCCATTTTGCTCATAGTACAAAGGTACACCTCACTTCACCTTGTCACGGGGACTTATCTTTGTCGAAAATCCCTCCCATGATTCACTCTATGACCGGATACGGTAAGTCGACTGCAACGATTGGAACCCGCCGGTATACTGCAGAAATTAGATCGTTGAATGGCAAGCAACTTGACTTGAGCGTTCGGATGCCTTCTGCATTTCGAGAAAAGGAAATGGAGTTGCGGAAGGCACTGTCGAAAGCTATTGGGCGCGGAAAATGCGACCTTTCATTGCACTATGTTGCGGATGGTGTGGAAAGAAAGGATTTGAATGCACCGCTCATCACCGCTTATTTAGCAGATTTAGAGGCGATTTCCATGTCGCGTGGATATGACAACGATCCTGGGTCATTGATGCAGGTCGCCATGCGATTGCCTGATGTATTGCAGCAAGGGAAGGAAGAGTTGAATCCTGATGAGTGGAAGGAAATTCAACAACTCATCGACGAAGCGGTGTCGAATTTTCTAGCGTTTCGTGTGCATGAGGGATCAATACTCGAAGCAGATTTCCGAAAACATGTTGCCAACATTGCTGACATGGAGGAAAAGATTGGGCCCTTGCTCGATGAACGAATCAAGCGAATACGCTCACGCATTCAAACGAACTTTGACGAAATTCAAGACCGTGGTCGTTTGGATGAGAATCGCTTTGAACAAGAGGTTCTTTTTTACCTCGAAAAGCTGGATGTTTCTGAGGAGCGAGTGCGCCTCAAGGCACACTGCAATTATTTCATTGAAGTGCTGGAACAGCCAGCGGGTCAAGCGAAAAAATTAGGCTTCATCGCACAAGAAATGGGTCGTGAGATCAACACACTGGGAAGTAAGGCCAATGATGCGGACATGCAACGTTTTGTCGTCCAGATGAAAGACGAGTTGGAAAAAATCAAGGAACAAGTTCTGAATGCCCTCTGAATCACAAGGAAAAGCTATTGTGTTTTCGGCCCCCTCTGGTGCTGGAAAGACGACGATTGTTCGGCACTTATTGGAACACAGCGGTTTGGCGTTGGGTTTTTCGGTAAGCGCTACAACGCGCGAGCCTCGGGGCATCGAACAGGACGGTAGCGATTATTACTTCAAAACGATTGAGGCTTTTCAAGCCTGCATTGCGCGGGAGGAACTGGTGGAGTGGGAAGAGGTGTATCCGGGGAAATATTATGGTACTTTAAAGTCTGAGCTTGAAAGGCTGTGGAAAGCAGGAAAAACGGTTCTTTTTGATGTCGACGTCGTAGGAGGTATAGCGCTTCGGAAGGCACTTGGACCGAAAGCCTTGTCGATTTTTGTACAACCTCCGAGCATGGAGGTGTTGCAAATGCGGTTGGAACAACGCGGCACGGAGAGTCCTGAACGCATCAAGGAGCGCATGGAGAAAGCGAGTTGGGAGTGGGAGCAAAGCGTTTATTTCGATCGCATCTTGGTCAATGATAATCTGCAAGATGCATGCCAAGAGGCAATTGAAATGGCGAAATCACACGTAGATAATACTCCATTATACACTGACCCATGAGCAAGGTTAAAGATCATGCGGGAAGAAAAATTGGACTGTATTTTGGTTCGTTCAACCCCATCCATATGGGTCACTTGGTCATTGCCAATCATATGGCGACTTACACCAATTTGGATGAAGTCTGGCTTGTCGTGACGCCGCAAAATCCGCAAAAGGGTGCTCATGAAATGATTCATCAAAGACACCGGTTGCAGATGGTGTTATTGGCTGTTTCGGAGAACGAATTGTTGCATGGCTGTGATGCGGAGTTTGACTTACCACAACCCAATTATACAGCAGCTACCATGCGTTACATGCGTGCTGAGTATCCTGAAGTGGAGTTCAGCTTGATCATCGGGGAAGATAATTTTGAACGTTTGCACTCATGGAGAGACCATTGGGAGCTCGTTCAAAACCACAGGATTTTGGTTTACCCACGCCGGTCCTCTGATCAGGACACACCGGATGTCCCTGCTGCAAAGCCCGGAGATGTTATTCCCCGCAATCACACGAATATTCAGTGGTGCAATGCGCCAATGATTAGCATCTCATCGACCTACCTTCGCAAGGCCATCACGGATCAAAAAGACATTCGTTACTTGCTGCACGACAAGGTGTTGAACTACATCAGTAACAATCACCTTTACGAGTGATCAAGTGTTGTTGAAGAAGTTCATGGTGCGCTCTAGACCAATGGTTGCGAAGGATTTTGCCAAGTCTGAAGAGCGTTCCAATCGTTCTTGAAGCGTCTCCATCTCTTTGTCCGTCCACTTTCCCAATACGTAGTCGACTTGTTGACCTTTCGAAAATTCAGCACCGATACCAAAGCGGAGCCGACTGTATTTGGAGTGTCCCAATACTCGTTCAATGTCACCAAGGCCATTGTGTCCTCCGCCACTTCCCTTCCCACGAAGTCGAAGGGTTCCATAGGGCAAGGCGAGGTCGTCGGTAATAATGAGCACTCGATCGAGCGGAATTTTTTCAGCATCCATCCAATACCGGACAGCTTTTCCGCTCAGGTTCATGAATGTGGAAGGTTTGAGTAGAATCAGGCTGCGTCCCTTGAAACGGACGGTGGACACCTCCCCCAGTCGCGCTACTTCAAAAGAAGCACCGCTGATCCGAGCGATGGTGTCCACCACCTTAAACCCAATATTATGTCGGGTTTCCTCATATTCAGCTCCGGGATTTCCGAGTCCTACGATGAGGTATTTCATTTTGAGCAGATAAAATCAGCTCCAATTTTCATTGGAGAAAATTATTCAGCAGCTGCTTCTTCAGTGCCTTCAGCCTCGTCAGCAACTTCTTCTTCAGACTCCGCTGACATAGCTGCACGTGTTCGCTTACAAGCTACAAGTAGCGCTGACTCATTGAGCAACACCTTGCAGTTTGGCACTTCAATGTCTCGGACACGAGCGCTGGAACCAATGACCAAGTCGCTGATGTCTACTGTGATTGCCTCAGGTAGGTCTTGTATCAATCCGCTTACTGGAAGTCGTCGGAACAACATCTGAATACGACCACCGTCGATCACACCTTGTGCAGTTCCGGTCGTGCGCAATGGAAGCTCTACACGGACGGTTTTCCCGTCAATAACTTGCAACAAGTCAACGTGTACAATTCGCTCCGTCACCGGGTGAAATTGAACTTCTTGAATGATGCATTTGTGAACTGTTCCGTCGACATCTAAATCGATTTGGAACACATCTGGATTGACGATGATCTTGGAAAGATCCAATTCGGCAATGGACAGGTGCTTTTGTTCACCACCTCCGTACAACACAGCCGGTACTCGGTTGTTTAGTCGGAGTTGTGAAGCATCCTTCTTTCCTACGCTCTCTCGTGAAGAGCCGCTCAATGAAGCAGTTTTCATATTTATTGAATTAATAAAGTGTCGCTGATGGAACGATTTTCCACCAGACAGGTTAAAGTTTTCGCAAATAAATCATGGACAGAAATGACCTTGATTTTGTCTGTATTTTTAGTTTGATCCAAAGGAATGCTGTCGGTTACGACCAATTCCGTGAGCTCGCTATTGGCTATTCGTTCGTATGCCGGACCGCTCAAAACAGCATGGGTGCAGAGCGCTCTCACGGAGAGCGCACCGTGACCCATCATCAGTGAAGCAGCCTTGGTGAGGGTGCCGGCTGTGTCGCACATGTCATCGACTAAAATCACATCTTTGCCCGAAACGTCACCGATCACGGTCATGTTTTCGATTTGATTCGCGACTTTCCGCTGCTTGTAACAAATGGCCATGTCCACCCCAAGGGCTTTTGCGTACGAGTTGGCACGTTTGGTTCCTCCTGTGTCTGGCGTGGCGATGCAAAGATTGCCTGTGTTCATCTCTTGGAGATAAGGCACAAACAAAGCGCTGGCGTACAAATGATCAACGGGAACTTCGAAGAACCCTTGAATTTGGTCTGCATGGAGATCCATGGTCATTAAACGATCGATACCAGCAGCCGTGAGGAGGTTGGCCACTAATTTTGCCCCAATCGCCACACGTGGTTTGTCCTTGCGGTCTTGTCGTGCAAAACCAAAGTACGGAATGATGGCGATGATGCGTTTTGCACTTGCTCGTTTCGCTGCATCAATCAGCAGCAGCAATTCCATGAGGTTGTCGGTCGGCGGGAAGGTGGATTGGACAATCGCAACTTCTTTTCCTCGGATCGTTTCTTCTATGCTAACGGTGAATTCACCGTCGCTAAACTTGGTTGTTTTCACAGGGACCAACTCAGCGCCAAAAGCGGCAGCGACTTGTTCACCAAAGGCAGTGGAGCTAGAACCAGCGAGAATTTTCAACATATGGGACACGTTAGCAAGCCATTAGAGGGATGCAAATCTACGGCTTTGTACGCGGAAAGACAACGTGTTTTGCAATTGTCCACCGTAATTCAATGGATGGTGAAACGTACTGGAATTGTGTGAGTTACCCGGTCGAGTTGACCTTGTTGCGTGCTAGAGATTGTTTTGGGGATGCATTCCAATGCGCAAAGGCCTGCGTTCGCTGGGCTGGGCGGAGCACTTTTGAGAATCCCTGAGATCCCAATGCCGGCCCGAGCCATTTGCTTATTCCGGCACAATCATCTTGAAACCTTTTCCGTGAACGTTCAGGATTTGGATGCTTTCATCAGGCTTCAAATGACGCCGCAACTTTGCGATGTAAACATCCATGGACCGGCCATTGAAATAGTTGGGGTCTCCCCAAATGGACTTGAGCGCGTAGGTGCGTTCAAGCAAGTTGTTTCGGTGCTTGCACAACAGAAAGAGAAGCTCATTTTCCTTCGTGGTGAGGCGCTGCTCTGAACCATCTTTTCGTCGCAACATTTGGGTGTTGTAATCGAACTGAAAGGAGGCGATAGCAATGTCACCGACCTTTTCTTCGCCGTCAGGAAGTGCAGCACTGCGCCTCAAAATCGCTTGAATTCTGACCAAAAGCTCCTCCATGCTGAATGGTTTGGTCATGTAGTCATCGGCTCCAACTTTGAAACCTTCGAGGGTGTCTTCTTGGGTGGAACGAGCAGTCAAGAAAAGGATGGGCAGGTGCTTGTTTTCTCTCCGAATTTCCTCGGCGACCTGGTATCCGTCCTTGCGCGGCATCATGACATCAAGAATGATGAAGTCAAAGGCATTGCGGTGGAATTCTTTCAATCCCTCGACACCGTCTTTGGCCCAGATGGTTTCAAAGCCCTTTGCTTTGAGGTAGTCCGAGAGCAAACGCCCCAAATTGGGGTCGTCTTCGCATAGCAATATGCTGAGTTGGTTTGAATCGCTCATTCTTGATTGTTTCTTCAGATTTAATCCGTCAGTTTTTCCCTTTGCAAGTTCAAAATGAATGCGCTGCCTTTACCAGGTTCGCTCTCGACGCTGATGGTTCCTCTGTGCCGATCGACCACAGTTTTCACGTAGCTCAAGCCCAGCCCAAAACCTTTTACGTCGTGAACATTCCCAGTAGGGACACGATACAATCTATCAAATACCTTGCCTAAATGTTCCTTGGCAATGCCAATCCCATTATCTTGAAAACGCAATTCCACTCCTTCTGTTGTCTCACGGGAAGAAATTTTCAAGCGTAGGTCGCCATCTGCATACTTCAAGGCGTTGTCAATCAGGTTGAAAACAACGTTGCTCAAATGGGTGCGATCAGCGTAGACAAGAGCGGAATCTGCGTCCAGTTCCAAATCCACCTTGCCGCCCCGTTTTCGAACTTGTATGGCGACGTTTTTCAGCACCTCTCGGATGAGTTCGTGCACGTTGAGGGTCTGCATGTGCAGTTGCATTTTCCCTGACTCTGCCAAGCTGGCCTGAAGCACATTTTCAACCAGCATCCCCAAGCGCTTGTTTTCTTCGTGAATCAGACCAATGTAGTAATTGAAGCTTTCCGGATTTTTTTGCATATCCGGGTCTTTGAGTGCTTCAGAGGCAAGTCCAATTGTACTGATGGGAGTTTTGAGCTCGTGCGTGAGGTTGTTCATCAGGTCGCGACGGATGCGGTCGATTCGCTTGTTTCTTGATGCTCCTGTGACAGCAGAGAAAAACCCCCATGCTAAGATGGCAATCATAAGGCCAGTCAGGGCAAACTGCGCGAGAAGCTCGTGCAGTAAATACCGATTCATTTTGGGGAAGTGAATGCGCAAGTTCAATGCTTCGATCGTCGATTGATAAGGCGTTGTTTCGAGCGCTTCTCGA
>Ga0206677_10001040_pt1 | contig 26134 bp, 29 predicted proteins | sample M130m12015metaG_FD_155475 | JGI IMG/M metagenome (GOLD analysis project Ga0206677, IMG submission 155475) | Ammonia-oxidizing marine archaeal communities from Monterey Bay, California, United States - M1 30m 12015 | ecosystem: Environmental > Aquatic > Marine > Intertidal zone | place: USA...
CGTTCGTGGTGGGCCACAACTCCGACTCGCTCGCGGTGGTGGACGTCTCGACCCCGGCCAGCCCCGTGCTCCTCGGCGGCGTCACGGACTCGACCTACATGGACGGCGCATACGGCGTCGCGTTCGACTCGGCGCGCAACCTCGCGTTCGTGGTGGGCAGCAGCTCCAACTCGCTCGCGGTGGTGGACACGAACCAGAAGTTACCAGAAACAACACGTAGTTTTCTATCCCGAGACAAGAAAACTATCTCATTAACTGATGCGATAGGTGATATAATAGAACGGAAATTATTCGATTAAAATTGAAACATTTTTTGCATATATTGATGAGCACAATTATGTCCGCGGCGTCTCCTTCTTGTCATACATTGGCATTGAAGCATCCGCACGAGCGTGATGCGCGCATTAGTTTCGAAGAGGGGCCGCACATTTACACCATTGATGGCGACAGCAACTACATGTCGGTGACGACCTGGAACCACAAGCACTTCGAGCAGTTCGACGCGGATGCGATTATTACCAAGATGATGTCGGGTGCTAATTGGACGCGGAGCAAGTATCACGGGAAAACGCGAGAGGAGATCAAGGCGCAATGGGAGGAAAACCGCGACGCGGCCGCGACGGCGGGCACGGCGTTGCACTACGACATCGAGTGTTACTACAATGGGATGGACGTGGAGAATGACTCGGTCGAGTATAACTACTTTCGCGAGTTTGTCGCAGACAATCGAGGACTTGTGCCGTATCGCACCGAGTGGATGGTCTGGGACGCCGAGTTGCGGTTTGCGGGCAGCATCGACATGGTGTTCGCGAACGAGGACGATGGAACGCTCTTGATTTACGACTGGAAGCGGTCGAAGGAAATCCGGAAGACGTCGCCTTGGTCCAAGTTCGCGCATACCGAGTGTGTGAACCATTTGCCCGACACCAACTTCTGGCACTATTCCCTCCAACTCAACACATACAAGGCGCTGATTGAGAAGAACTACGGGAAAACGGTCTCTAGGATGGCGCTGGTCTGTTTACACCCCGACCAATCCAGGTACAAAGTGTTGGCCGTCCCGGACCTTCAGGCGGAGGTGCGCGACCTGTTTGCCCTGCGCAAAGCGCAACTTCGGGGGTGAGCACGAAACACAAACTCGAATGCTGTCTATCTATCAGGAAAATGGATGGGAAAGGGTTTAAAAAGATGTTGGCGTTATAGGTAAGTGGCGAATATGGATACGGATATGGATACGAATATGGATACGAATATGGATGCGAATATGGATGCTAATGCGGATACGGTAAATCCTCAATACACATTGTCGGATTTTTTCACCGAGAACCATTATGGGCTTATGGGTCTGCTTTTGGCGACCGTTCTTATCGGAGTCTCGACCGGATACGTGCTGCTAGACTTGCTGATTCCGTTTTCCACCAAACCGAAAGAGACGGACGAGGCCAAGCGGATTCGAGAATATGAGGCGGGCTATTTGGACGAGTTGGGTGCGCTCGAGGATGATGATGTTCGGGTAAAGGATGGCAAATGCGACTTTTCGCAACTGGAAAAGGAGCGGTTGTCTAAGGGCAAGGTGGAAGACGAGACGCCCTTTGGACCGATTATCATGACCTACTGCGTGGACGACGAGACGTATTGGTATCATACCGACAATAAGTCAATTCCATACAAGACCCTGGACGCGGTGGCCAGACAATTTGCCGTGAAATATTCGTGCAAACGCATTTGCGTCAACTACAAGGAAGAGTGGGAGAAGGCCAAAGCGTTGGCGATTGCCGAACAGGAGGCTGCGGAATCGGCGGCGGCTGCGGCGGCGGCTGCGGCGAAGGGCGACGCTTCGGAAGAGTTACAGGACGAGGCCAAACCGCGCGATGTGTTTGTGAAATTTAAGAAGTATAATAAGACGGTTGAAAAGGATGCGCAAGAAACCAAACAGAAGACACGGAAAGACTCCATCAAACGGCGTCGATACCGGATTAGTGCGGAACGTTCCAACCGGTTCACCCACAAGGGGCGCATTGCTGATTATGTGGATCCGACAATTCCGAAAAGCGAGGCAAAGAGTCTTTCTTTTGCTGACTTCAAGACCAAACAGGTCTATGTCAGTCGAGGGAACTGACTTCAAGACCAAACAGGTCTATGTCAGTCGAGGGAACTGACATGAAAAAATACGAATTGTTTAAATTTACCTAGTTAAACAATTCGAATCACGATAGGCTATTTGAGACTTTTAATTGCGGTCGCTGCCAACTCGGTTGCATTCGTTTTTAATTGCTTTGTTGCTTCTTCATTAATTTTCTTATTCACATTGTCAATGTTTGCGGCTACTTTGTCTTTAGCCATTGCTTTCACATTGTCTTTCACATTGTCAAGGTTTGCTTGTGCTGTTTCAGCAACCTTTGCTTTCACATCGTCAAGGCTTGCGGCTGCTTTGTCTTTAGCCATTGCTTTCACATCGTCAAGGCTTGCGGTTGCTTGTTTCATTGCCCCTTGTTTCATTGCGTCCATATTTGCCATCTGCGTCGGAACTCTTACTTCTGCGATGCTGGTAATAATATTATTTTGTAGCTTTCCTACTTCTGCGGTCAAGTCTATTTTGGTACCACCTTGTCCGACGATTATTTCTTGCATCTCGGAATGTATTTTATACATATCGTAACCTCTAGACGCAGTCTTCGCGCATAACACGGTCCAATTGATTGCGCTAGTAAGTATCGCTCCTATGAAGGATACTCCCGGTAACCATGATGTTGTCAACTTCACTGTGGTAGTTGTAATCGTTTGAACGAAATTCTGGATGAGAGCATCGACCCGATCTATGAACATATCGATTTTCAAATTCATTTTTTTGAATTTAGCATCGCTCTCAATCATTAGCAGTATTTTGTCTTGTATTTCAGTGGGTTGACCTTTTAGTAATAGATTCATAAATTTGGTTTTTACCCCCTTTCGTATGCTGTCCAATGTGTCTGAAATGTTTACAAATCCTCCTCTCATTTTACGCGTTTTTCGTTTGTGTGATTTGCGACGTATAATGGTGCGGGTTTTGTATGGTAGTGGCCTCCTCTGTTTTTGTCTCGTTTTTTGTCGCGTTTTTTGTCTCGGTTTTTGTCGCGGTTTTGGTCTTGTCCTTTTGACAATTAATTTGCGAGATTTCAAAGTCATTCACTATTAATATAATATATAAAGGTTTTATTTATGGTGGTTCGTAAAACTCTTCATATTCCGATTAACAAACGTGCCTCCTCTTTAGGACGCAGAAAAAGGTTTCATATTTCATCGAGGAAACTCAACAAACATATGAAAAAAACTTCATTACAACTATCGAACAACATCAAGCGGTTTACGCGAAGACGACAAAGACACAAACAAAGTGGCATTGATTAATAATCATTTGGATATTGACTTTGACTTTGATTGTTTCCACTCGATAAACCCAATGCTCTTGGTAATGTCGAAAGAGGTTTCAAGATGTTGTTCGGCTATCTCCATTACAATTCTCTCTTGCTCCGTAAATCCAGAGAGGTAATCATCGATCTCACTTTGCGTTTTTGGTTGCGTTTTTGGTTGCGTTTTTGGTTGCGTTCTTGGTTGCGTTCTTGGTTGCGTTCTTGGTTGCGTTCTTGGTTGCGTTCTTGGTTGCGTTCTTGGTTGCGTTCTTGGTTGCGTTCTTGGTTGCGTTCTTGGTTGTGGTTCCTGCTTTCCACTCATTTTACTACCTCAATTTATTCCATTATATCTATATCAATTTTGTTTCTTGTGTCACGTTGTCTTCTAAAGAACTAAAGAACTAAAGAACTAAAGAACTAAAGAACTAAAGAACTAAAGAACTAAAGAACTAAAGAACTAAAGCGTAAGATCAAAATAGATGCTTTCAATGAAGCTCTTGAGGTTTGATGCGCTGTTCATCATGTACATCACCGGGTCGGATATTTTGATTATTTCGAAAAACTTTGGGTGAGAAACGAACTCTTTATATCTAGGATTTGATTTTCGCATGCTCTTCAATAGTTCTTCCACAAACTGCTGGCAATTGTTTTTGTATAGATGCCAATTGAAAAATTGTTGGTTTCCTATTCTCTCTTTCGTTGTTTCTAGTAACTGGTTGATGGTGTGATTGTGCCCACTCTTCAGATTTACTTTCAGCATCTCATGCGATTCGTATTTTCTAAAATTTGTGGTGACTTCTATACCGTTCGATTTTTCTATGACAATCTGTTTCCGCGTGTTATTTTCTAGTTCCACTTCCACAATCATGTAGGTGTGGCTCGGGAAGAACGCTGCGTCATCCACGATTTTTCTGTAATCGCGTAATTGTGCGCTGTAGCTCTTCCACGTCGCGAGATCTAAGAGGAATGTAAGGAATGTGTTGACATTTGTTCGCACCAAGTATATTCGCTTGATGGGCAGATCTCCGTATTTTTCAAGGGTGTTGATGCAGCACTCTTTGTATGAGTTGTAATAGAGTTTCTCTTCTATATTTTTCTTCAGCCATTTCAAAACGTGGTAGCTAACGTAGGTCCACAAGATAAATATTGCTGCGAATACTACCAGCGCCAATAGTAAGCACATAAATATGATGCCTTTTCTATCGAAACATATAGACGGTATTGTATATGTGATTGTATATGGCATTCAATGTGTGTCTTATTATACGATTAGTAATTTCATTTTATAATTCATAAAATGAAATGAAATGAAATTCGTGCACGCCTTTCTAAACAGGTCTGTTAGTTTGTTTTGGAAATCACGAACAGAAGTTGGCGGTTTGGGTCTGCCTTCACTTTGTTCTTCATGAACAGTTTTGTGAGCTCCGTCTCGATTGTATATCCGTTGCTCAACAAGAAATTCAGCAGAAGCGGTTGTTCGTGCATCTCGAGGGGTTGTTTCGTGGTCTGGTCGCATAGAGCCAGCGTACAACTCGGTGTGTTGCAGCAAGGCGAATTCTCTTTGAAGGGGGATAATTTGGGGGCTCGCACGGTTCGGGTTATTTGAGACAAGGGTGCGCTTGGGGAGCGATCGACGACGAAAATTCTGGTGTAGCATTTGTTGATATCGTGATAATAGACCTGTGTGGAGATGGTATATGTTTCGACCATTTATTTATTGATATTAATAGGATTAGTTAAAAAAATTGAAACATTTTATTCCCAATACGTCATTCGCAATCAGATACAACTATGGACGTTGACGGAAATAATGATGCTGCTATTGCGCCTACTATTGCGCCTACTATTGCGCCTAATGCGCCTGCTATTGCGCCTAATGCGCCTGCTATTGCGCCTAATGCGCCTGCTATTGCGCCTAATGCGCCTGCTATTGCGCCTAATGCGCCTGCTATTGCGCCTAATGCGCCTGCTATTGCGCCTAATGCGCCTGCTATTGCGCCTAATGCGCCTGCTATTGCGCCTACTATTGCGCCCAATGCGCCTGCTATCTTCCGGTTCGATTTCGCTCCGAATGTTGTGAGCAAAATATCGGAGTTTGCCAAGTTACACATGGATGATCATCGCAAAGAGTATAAGAAGGCTTGGGAACCTTGGTGCGAAGAAAATAAGGAGATGATTGCGGAGGAAATACGGCGTCTCAAGCAGACTGGGTATGACGGGGATATAACAGACAAGATGTACAAGGCAGGGCGTTATTACTTTCGTAAGAAAAGTAAAAAGGCAAAGAAGGAGCAACTCGGGCAAGCAGCCGGGCAAGCAGCCGAGCAAGCAGCAGGAGCAGGGCAAGCAGCAGGAGCAGGGCAAGCAGCAGCAGCAGGGCAAGCAGCAGCAGCAGGGCAAGTCGGTGGTGCCAATGTGGAGGTTCCCAAGGGAAAGGGAAATGGAAATGGAAAGCGGATGTATATCGCGGTGAAATCGGAAACGCTTGCGTATATAGACCGGCATATAAAAGAGCACATTAATGATAATGACTTCTCTCCAAAGACCGGATACGACAAATTTCTAAAGACCAGTGCTGAGATTGTGCGGACCGAATCTGAACATTTGAAGCGGAAATTCGAGATGTCTGACAGTGATATCAAGACAAAAGTTAAAAAAACATACAAAAATCGTTACTATATTATTACACGCACACGCGACTAGTGTGTGTGGGGAAATGTCTCGTGGGCGGGTGTTCGAGATTTTTTCTCTTGATAAATATTTTTGCTTGATGCTTTTAGAGGCACTTGTCAATGTTTTTCAGGCAATCCTTGCACATGTCGCATCCTTTAAGAATTTCCTTTATTTCCTTCGCTCTCGTTTTCCGAGCCATCTTGCTGAGCTTCTTCTGCTTGTTTTTACGCGTGCCGGATTTTCTTTTGGGCGGCTTTCCCTGAATGTATTTGGGATGCTTTCCGCTCTTTATTTCCTTCCACGCCTTTTTGCAATCGTCCATGACGTCGCTCACGCCCGCCGGCTTTCCCTTCGACTTCCGCTCCTTGATGAGGATCTGTATCAATTCAATCCAACTGACTGGCGTTTTACCCATTTATTATAGAATAATATGAGAAAATAATAAATGAATAAATGAATAAATGAATAAATGAATAATATTTGTACGATTCGCATTATTTATATAAAATTGAATACAAAGCAGCAAAAACAGAACAGTATAAGACATACAGCTATATCCAAATGGTGAATCTATCTGTTTCATCCTCGTTCACGTTAACGCGCAACCTTTATGTGCGGGACGAGGTCGAAGCGTCGCTGCTCACTGCCCTCCTCAAACGACACGACAAACACGAATCCTACTTTTGGGCTTACGAATTGCACTACTCAGGGTTCGATTTGTTTGCGGTGTTATGGCGGATTTATTACGATGTATATTTCGAGTTGAACCCGCATTTGGAGGGATACCTCTCAAAAAAACAAAATACGTGGGAAACTAAGAAAGACGCGGGGGTGTTTGCGGCCTGCGCAAAGAACATGAGCCGCTCCAAGCCGACGAGCACGGTATTCTTGTTGCGGCAGCACGCCGCTAGTGTTCCTGATGCTAGAGCACGTGGGCGGTGCTACCCGGGACGCGCGCCTTCCTGGTGCGCGAAGCATCCCAAAAAATATCGCTCCTGGCTTCGTGCCATTTCCAAGAAGGATTATCCCAACATCGCCTGCCATACGTATTATTTGGCGCGCGAACACGACGGGGCACCGGATGAGATGTTTGGCGTGCTCCTTGCGTATTTTGATGGGATGTTCGAAGTGGTTCCGGGGACATTTGATGAAGCGCGAAAAAAACGTGCATATTCTGATGACGCCCACTACTTGCTTTCCATCATTGTCAGTCTCCTTGCCGATCGCACGAAGATGCCGGAGAAGGAAAGTGCCACCACGATGACCATTGCGGCGAGCGAAGAGGAGTTGGAGGAAGTTCGCGCGTTGGAATCCTCGGGCGCGGAAGGTGGGTGCCCGGCGCATCGAATGCTCGGGGTGCGACGGCTTTACGGAATTGCGCCGACGATTGGTGGGTTTTCGCTTGCGCGATACTGCGAGGAGGTTAGTGCGTTAGGTGAGTTGTATAATGTGAACAGCGTATGGGAGCGCTTTGCTTACAAGACGCCCTATTGGGATTACCGTTTCAAAATCTATGGGGGCAAATATGACGCGGAGAGTAAGCGCGTGTGCTTCCCGACGGACGATGCGCGCGAGGACTTTTATGATAGATATGGATTGGAACCCGATGAGCAATCGTGCGCGGTTCGCGACCGAAGTTTGGGCCCAATCCGCACGTGTTTCTGGAAATCTTGGTATGATTCGGTGTTTGGAGGGTACGATGTGCCGCGTGTTGTCGATTTCGACGAGACGTTTCATTTCACCTTGTGATATTTCGCGCGGGTTGTGGGTTTTCTCTATTGTTGTTGTTTGTTGTTGTTTGTTGTTGTTTGTTGTTGTTGTTTGTTGTTGTTTGTTGTTGTTGTATTTTTATTTCGTTAAAATGAAATAAAAATTGAAAGAGTATATCTGTCTATATTACTATTAAACCATGGTTAAAAACACAGGCGGTAATAAATCCAAGCGTCAGGGTCGCAAATATGTAAATGCGCCGCAGCAGCGAAGTGTCCGATACATCAAGGAAGAAGGCGAAGTATATGCCATTGTCACCAAGTTGTTTGGAGGCAGCAACTGCGAGGTGATGTGTATGGACGGAAAGGTGCGGCTTTGCGTCATTCGGAACAAGTTTAGAGGCAGAGACAAGCGCGACAACACCATTTCTCCAAACGTATGGGTTCTTGTTGGAATACGCGATTGGGAAGCGCGTATTGGGAAGCCACAAAAGTGCGACCTGCTGGAGGTTTATTCTGACGGGGACAGAGAGAAAATAAAATCAAGTGGGGGTGCCGATATTTCGCGATTGATTGCGGCGGTGGAGGAACCTTCGCAAGATGGTGCGAAATGTCACATTGACTTTGTGGATAATAATGCGCTCGAATACGAGGCAGAGATTGAAAACGAAATCAAAGAAGACGCTGGAGGCAAAGAAGACGCTGGAGGCAAAGAAGACGCTGGAGGCAATCTTGGCAATGACGATGACGGCAGCGGTCGTTCGGATGACGACATTATCGATATCGATGAAATTTAATGTGGGTTCTTGTGGTTTGAGGTGATTTGTGGTGATTTGTGGTGATTTGTGGTGATTTGTGGTGATTTGAGGTGGTTTGAGGTGGTTTGATGAGTTATATATTATTTTTTTATGCGTCTAGCAAACTTGCTATTATTGCTGTTTGCAAATCGTTATCATCTCTTTCACCTACAAAGTATTCCATTCCTTGACGCGGACCAAATGGGTGCGCGTCTGTTATTCTAGAGAGTGAATTATAAAGCATCATCCTTTCTGCAACGAAGGATGTCTCGTGGTCTGCGTGGTCTGCGTGGTCTGCGTGGTCTGCGTGGCCTGCGTGGTCTGCGTTGGTCTTTTCGATATGCTTCAGTTTCATCCTACAAACAGGGCACTCTGCCTTTTCTTCTTTGAGCCAATGCTCAATCGCGTCGGTTTCAAAGTAGTGGTTGCACGGCAATTCGGTAACCTCGTCGCCGCTCTCAAAGGGTGTTTGTGTGATGGGACACATGTCTTGCTTGTGAATCGCGGGGTCATAGATTACTCTTTTCAAACTTGCTTCTCCATCTTTGGAGAGAACATTCTTGTATCTCGGTTTCGATGTCATAAAAGAGCGGTTCAGTGCGTTGCGAATACCCGATGGGTAGGTTCGATTTTGGACTGGGAGTATAATGTTCGGCATTGAAAGTGGTCGGTATAACATATTCGTCCTTGTTATACTCGTGTTGGTCGTGTTACTCGTGTTGTAATCCGATGTTAAAAAATCTATTACGCTGTCGATTCCTATCTCTGGTCTCCAATCTTCTTCTTCTTGCTCTTGCTGTTGCTCTTGCTGTTGCTCTTGCTGTTGCTCTTGCTCTTGCTCTTGCGGTGTTGGTGCGGGTGTCGGTGCCAATGGCCGAAGCGAACTGATGATGTTCATTATGCTTTCGGCAAGATCATCCTCATAATCGTCAGTAATCATAGGCGGTTAATAATAGCAGATATATATATTTATTTATCTTTACAAATAAATATATTTGCGCAACACAAATCAAAACGAGTGACAGATCAGTGGGTCGTTCCAAACCCATTCATATCGCGAATGATATAATATCTCATTCATATGTTTTCGAGGCGTGGACATGGACATAGTTTTGTTTCCTTTTCCTCCTCGTATACGGTGTCGCTCGTTTGAAATGTAATTTTTCCGGCACCGCATGCGATCATTGTAGTTGCTTTCACCGTGCGTCCGCAATTCACCGTGCGCGGTGGCATACTTGAATGCCATTTCTTGTCTCTCCAATGTTGTTCGACTGACATTCGTCTCAAAGTCGATGGATGCCCAGTCTTGCGAACACTGATTGATTTGCGGTGTGTGGAGTCCGCGATTGATGAAGGCGACCGTCTTGCGATAGTGCGTAAGGCACTTTTTCATTGCGCTCGGCGAGACGTTTCGCGCGTTCAGCGTTAGACCGCACCATTTGGGATGACAATACATTGCGAAGTATTTTGCTTGCCATCCGAACTTTCTGCTCTTCTCGCGCGGCACCCATTTGCCCGCCAGGGTAGGGGCGGGTGCTCGTGGTGACCGCAAGCGTTCTGCGTCTCGTTTCAGTTGGTCGCATGCCATGGCGACGATATATTTGAAGATGGGTTTCTGCGATGCTCTCTCTTCGCCGTGCGCGTCGCGAAGGTAGTTCAAAATGTATTTAAGGTCTTTCCAACTTCCGTGCCCATTCAGACATACACAGGATTCGATAATGTTGTGCAGTATTACGCGCATCGTCTCGGTCTTTTGTCTGGAGACGCAGGGTTCCTTTGCGTCGATTATTTGGTCGAACCGCACGACCAGCGTGTAGAAGAGCGCGTATTCGCCCCATCCGTCCACGATATCTCGCACGTGTAGCATGATGGACACGAGCGCTGCGCGTTCACCAAAAGAATCGTGTTTGTTGCCGTAAAATGCGTCAAGAAGCATGCTATCAAAGCTGTAAGTGTGTAGGTCGTCTCTGTCATGCCTCGGCGTGCTGACGAACTCTGTCAATGTGCGTATGAATTCATGTTCTTGGTCTTGGTCTAGCATATTATGTTATATAGACTATAGATTGCGTGTATCTTTAAGTTTCTTCCATTCTCGCTTGGTCTTGCGCAGTCTATCGTTAAATATGATTCGTTTTGTTTCGTTCCCCTTCTTGCGTTTGGAGTGATCCCGACTAAACACGAAGAACACCGCGTTGGTGTGCTGAAACACGTTAACATTGTCCTCAAAGTGGATGTCGTCGATGTGCCGTTCGATGTGTAAGAAAGACGGGTCGTGTGCGCGGGTATCAGTATATACTACACCTTGTACCTCTTCGGGTTCGAGATTGATACTGTATCGCAAGAGAGAAATAAGTTTGTATTTTGTTTTGTTGAGATATTGGCGGCTTCGCACCATGTTTGCCACGTCGCGTTTCTGGAAGACTGCGGCTTCGTCGAGAGGTTGGACTGTCTTGTGAACCGACTCAACAGTTTTGCCTCCTACATACAGGAAGAACACTTCAATATCCGTATTGCGGGATTTGTGGAATTCGTGGAATTCGTGGAGTTCGTGGAATTCGTGCGTTTCATTTGGGTCTCCTTCTTGTCCGGAGTAACTGAATGCCATTTTATTGTCGCAACATATTCATTTCGCCGCACAAACTTATCTCTCACAATCTGCTTAAATTAATGGTTAAAAATTACAAAGAGAGAAAAGTAATGGAAGACATATGTAATGGAAGACATATGTAAACTTCCCTATTTGGAAGCCGAAATACGACTCATTCTTGATGGACTTTCCGTCCGGACGTGCGAGACCGAGTTCTTTGGCGCCTTCAGCGAACAAGGATGTAAGGGGCACGTCCTTGCGATGGCGTGGTTCCAGCAGAAGGGGCACCGTGAATTTTGTCGGGCGTTGCCGGAAATATGCGAAGCAATAAAAAAATATTGGTTCGAAGAGTTTGGTGAATCTCTGCCCGATGATTTATTGTCTCCTTACGAGTTGGCGCAAACATATGTGTATTGTAAAGCAAAAAATATTGTTAATGATTTGCACTAGCATTGTGTAACTAGCATTGTGTAACTAGCATTGTGTAACTAGCATTGTGTAACTAGCATTGTGTAACTAGCATTGTGTAACTAGCAGTAGCTTTGCTTTGGTGATTTTTTGGTATCGTTTCGATTCAGTGGTCGTCGTAATCATCATCCATCCCTTCGCTGTTTTCGTCTTCGTCGCTCATCTCGCTTCCTTTTTCGCTTTCGAGGTCATCGTCTGAGAGCGGATCATCGATGTGTTTCATTCCCCAGTAAGGCGAGGACTGGTCTAGATAGTCGTTGGCAATGTCGCGGTCGGATTGCCAGCGATTGACCAGTCGGTTGAGTTCGTTTGATTGCGAGGCGGTCAGCCCCCAGTTGGTCTCTTGCTCTTGGGTTTGCGCGCTCGTTGTTGTTGGGTCGCCGTATTCACGCTCAATGGTTCCTTGTCCGTTTGCGGGACGGTGTAGCCGGACCCATCCTGGGGCAACCGCGTTAGGACAATTCGCATTCGCATTTGCTTCCTCTTCCTTTGTTGCGCTGGCATAATTCATACTCATCATGCTGTCTTTGGTCTCGGACTTGGAGACGACCGCACCGAGTTCGGGGAATTCAAAAGTGCTTTGCGTATCAAAATGTTTGGTAGATCTGCGCTTTGAATTGTTGTCTTTCTTGCCTTGCATTCGGCGGTTCGGAGCAACGTATTTCTTTTGTACGTTCATCGTGATATCCTATGTTGCGATGCTTTCGATATTAATATATATTTATATTTATATATTAATTCCTTTTTTGCTGGCAAGTGCTTCCTGTTAGAGAACTTTGTCTCTTGGGTATGTGTTTATTTCCGTTTCAATTTTTTATCAAATTTATATTTTTGGTATTTCTTGGTATTTCTTGGTATTTCTTGGTATTTCTTGGTATTTAGTCATCTGGTTTTGTTGTTGAATATGAAAAAAACAGTAAAATAGAAAAATAGAAAAATAGAAAAATAAAAAAATAAAAAAATAAAAAAATAAAAAATTGATTAGGATACCTAGTATTTACGTGAACACAAACAGAATAATATGAACGGTATTAAGGATTGTGTCAAGAGTTTCCCGTCGGTTTGCATTCCTCGAACCTTCACGAATACAACATGGCGTGAGGTGCGCGATATATTCGAAGGCATTGTGGGACGCGGATGTGTCGATCGTATCGACATGGTGAATAAAATAAATCGTCGTGGCGAGTCGTATCAATGCGTGTTCATTCACCTGCTTGAGTGGCCGGACAATGAATGTGCTGCGAAGGTGCGCGAACGCCTTATTGAGGGACACGATATTAAACTAGTATACGATGACCCGTGGTTTTGGAAGTGCAGCGTGAGCAGACTGCCGAAGCCAGTTGCCCGTAGTTATGTGCCGCGCGACAACAAAGCGCGCGCTCGTATCAATACGCGGGCCCGTGATTTGAAAGATGCGGAACGAAGACCTCATCATTTGTCGAGCGTGATTGTGGATTGTTACTAACTATTGTTGTCGTTCGTCTACTTTATTTTTTGGTTTATAATATAATATAATATAATATAAAATGTCGATTGTTGCCATGAAACGAAAGTCGCGGAAAATGAACCGTCCAATATCGGGCGGAGGCAATGGGTTTTCTCTCCACGGTGCCCACTCCACAACCACAATGAGCACCTCGGGATTGATGGCTTCGAAGGTAAAGCGGAAGCCGATCTACGTCGCCAAGTATAACGGGGACGGAGATGCGCCGTATGAATCGCAAGGGACGTATATTTACGATCTTGCGAAGGCAGTAGAAAATCGTGCTGATGCTATGAAAATGACCGACGCGGGAACGGCAACGTGCGCGGACAACGACTGTAACCGAGGCAAGGTTCCGACGCTTACAAAGAGCGAGCATGTCCACGGAGCCATCCCATCGAGCCAGCGCATTCGCACTCTGGGTAATCCTGCACATTGTAATAACTGCTGATTATAAAAAAATATAGTTTATTATAGGATAGTTTATATTTTTTTTTGCGTATTTCATTTTATATGTATTTTGTATTTTGTAATCAAGAATTTTTGAAAAGCGTTTTCAGTTCCTCGTTGGGATATTTGTAGGTAATGTCTGGTTGGTCTTCCGAGCCATCTTTGATTACGTTATACTCGCCCGAGTGCGTATTGAGGTAATAAATATTGAAGTTGTCATCTAGATTGAACTGGTTTGTTCGGGTGGAGAAGTTGACGCTGATGCTGCCTTCGTCTCCGCTGATGATTCGGTGGAAGATGCCTGCCGGCCACACCACCATTGCCGACCCGTCGTAATAGAGCTTGTCGTTTTTGTAGATTTTGTCGGGGGTCACAATAAACGATGCCTTCTCCTTTCGCTTTGGACAGTAGATATCGATATACCGGGTTCCCTGTAGTACCAGCAGATTGTCGTCTTGTCCGGGATGCATATACCACGGGCGGTTGCACGGCGGCAGCGAGTCTTCGACGGGTCCCGGAGAAATGCTGTTTGCTGAGTGAATTACCTTGTCGATTCCGTCGATTTTGGGAATGTCCGAGGGGACCATCTCATCGAAAATAACACCGGCCGTTCGTCGCAGCATTCTCAGGGGGATAAGGCGGTACATGCTTATGAATGTATATTATGGGTAAAATTTAAACCATTTATTTTAATTGTTTGTTGTTTGTTTGTTGTTTGTTGTTTGTTTGTTGTTTGTTGTTTGTTGTTTGTATAATGAAAAAAATTGATATAAATGATGTTTGCTTGATTAACAGTAATAATGGCTTCTCCAGTGGTGCATTTCCGCTTGAAACTTTGGGTGCCGCCCGATCTTCCAGAGTTGAAGGAGTTTTACGTCCAATCAGTAACCAACCATAATAGTGCCATTCAGCCCGTTATTTCTGGAGGAAACCAGACGTTTGATGCGGGGTTCGATTTGATTTGTCCTGGTATGGTTTCTGCGGTGGCGCAGCAGACGACCAAAATCAACCATCGGATTCGTTGCAGCATGGTGCGTGTTGACGCTAGGGGGGAATATCCGGTCGGCTACTATTTGTATCCGCGGTCGAGCACCGGGACCAAGACACCGCTCCGCCTTGCGAACTCGGTCGGCATTATCGACTCGGGCTATCGGGGAGATATTATTGCGGCGGTGGACAATTGGAAGTCGGACGATTATGTCGTGGACCAGGGGCACCGCATTGTTCAGCTGTGTCCGCCCGACTTGAGTTATCCGGTGCGCGTGGTTCTGGTCGACGATTTGGAGGAGCTTGGTGACACTGACCGCGGTGATGGTGGGTTTGGTTCAACTGGTGTGTAAAATATAGTGTTGGTTTTATTCATTTTATCAATAATCAAAAATATTGTTAAAATGTTGAGTTGGGTTGTGTTGTGTGCTAATTTTTATTTTTTTGGTCCTTCGTAGAAACCGGTCCTTGTGAACGATTTCTTTGTCGCTAGCACAGGCAGTTTAACTTGGATTGATTTGTTCGGTCCGGTGTAGAAACCACAAAACGAGTATTTTGTCTGTGCTGGTGCTGGTGCTGGTCTGATTAACAGTTCGGTTTTATTCGGTCCGGTGTAGAACCCACTGCTAATGTATTTTATGTTTGATGCCATGGGTTGTGATGCTGGTGCGATTTTCTTGGGTCCGGTGTAGAACCCACTGCTAATATATTTTGTATGTGCTGGCACGGAGGATGGCACGGAGGATGGCACTGGTGTTGACGCTGACATCATTTTCTTGGGTCCGGTGTAGAACCCACTGTTAAAAATTGTATGCACCGGTCTGGTTGCAACTCCTGTTCCTGGTGCGATTTTCTTGGGTCCGGCATAGAAGCCACTGTTAAAATTTGTATGCATCGGTCTGGCTGCAAGTGCAAGTCCTGTTCCTGGTCCTGTTCCTGGTCCTGGTCCTGGTCCTGGTCCTGGTCCTGGTCCTGGTCCTGGTAATGGCACTGATACTGGCGTCATTTTCTTGGGACCAGCGTAAAAGCCACTGTTCGTATATTTTGCGTTTCCCGATGCGGGACGAAAAAAATAATTCGATTGGAGACCGGAAACATTTTTGATGAATGACGCATTAAAGAAGGTTACCATTATGATAAACGCTCTTGTCATATTCATCGCGATATTATATATTAGGATATCCTCTTTATAATCTTTATTTATATATTTTCTGTGCTTCTTGCTGTGCTCTTCTTGCTGTGCTCTTCTTGCTGTGCTCTTCTTGCTGTGCTCTTCTTGCTGTGCTCACACAATATATGTGTATTTTACTTCTGCTCCTCCGTGGTAGTGCTGGTTGGTTTTGTATTGCTTCCAAATGGCTGCGAATTCATCGCGGATTTTTCCTCTTGCGACGCCTCGGGTAAGCGACACTTCGGGTTGGTGGAGGAGGTCGGGCATCCTCCAATAGATCCAATTCGTCGCAATAATGTGGGCGTAATAGGAGAGGAATAATGGCGCGTTTTCCCGTTTGTCGCGTTTGACAAACTTTGTTTTGTTGTAGAAATCTTTGGTTGCCATGATGGCGTTATAGTGGGTCGGTTTCTTGTAAGAGCTGTGAAAGAAACTCATCACGATGCCCCACACGTCTTCGGGTAGTTCGTATTCGTATTCGTATTCGTATGTCGTCGTAGAAGACATAATGCGTTGTTTTCCGGCTATGGGATAAGATATGAGATAAGAGATATGAATTAACATAAATCAATTTTATTGGTCTTCGTGGTATGAGAGCTCAATGCCGTCAAAGTCGCTCTTCTCTTTCGCGCGTCTCCATGATATATAAATCATTATTTTTCGTTTAAATACAAATGATAAATGTTTCATCAACAAAGTCCCAATGTGTGGGATAATCGGTGTGCTTCTTGCGAAACCGTGCGATTCTGTTTCGGTTAATCACCACATCTTATCTGGTCTCGATATGCTCCGCAATCGCGGTTACGATTCGTGTGGTGCGGGACTTTTGACGGATGATGGTGCGATGATTATTGAGAAGTTCGGTTCTACCACGAGCAGCAATGCGCATTCACTACTCGCCGACGCGCTTCAGACGCTTTCTGATGTTGATGTTCGCGTCGGCGTCGGACACAACCGCTGGGCGACCCACGGACCCAAGACGGACATCAACGCGCACCCGCACAGCTCCAGCGATGGGCGGTTTATGGTCGTTCACAATGGGATTATCGAAAACTGTCTCGAACTGAAGCGTTGGTTGGTCGAAGAGCACGGCTATGTCTTTGTCTCGCAGACGGATACTGAGGTGATTGTGGCGCTTATTTCTGTGCGTTATGCTGGTGCTGATGCTGGTGCTGATGCTGGTGCTTCGACGAGCGAGTGCATTCGGTGGACGTTGGACCAACTGGTCGGGACTTACGGTATTGTTGTGGTGAACCGCGATGAACCGGGTTGCCTTTATTGCGTTCGCAGGGGGTCGCCGCTTCTGGTGGGCGTCACAGACGACCTTTGTATCGTCACTTCGGAACAGAGTGGCTTTCATAATCAAGTCAATACATACATAACCTTGGAGAACGATGATATATGTGTGATTTCTAATGGTGGGCAAGATGGAATATGTGTGAAGACGGCGCGCGCATACGAAGAGCGGGTCGTTTCGTGTGACCAGCGGCTCGCGTCCCCGTCGCCGTATGAGCATTGGACGATTCGCGAGATACACGAGCAGCCCGTTACCGTGTTGAACGGGCTGAACCATGGTGGACGCATCTTGAACGATGTATCGGTGAAACTCGGCGGGTTGGAGCAGCACGCGGAGTTGCTGCGCGGGGTCGACCATCTGGTTCTCCTCGGATGCGGCTCGTCGTACAACGCCGCGGCCTACTGCGCGCGCTTGTTCAAGACGCTCTGTAGATTTGTTTCGGTGCAGGTCTTCGACGGCGCTGAGTTGGCACGATGCGACATTCCGAAGGGGGGCACCACGGCGTTCGTTTTGGTCTCGCAGTCGGGGGAGACGAAAGACTTGCACCGATGTCTCGATGTTGCGAAGGAGAATAAGGCGATCACCATTGGCGTCGTGAATGTCGTCGACTCGCTTATTGCGCGCGAGGTGGACTGCGGCGTGTATTGCAACAGCGGCGTGGAGGTCGGCGTGGCGTCGACCAAATCGTTCACGTCGCAGGTAGTTTGCTTGTCGCTCATTGCCGTTTGGTTTTCGCAGATTCATGGCGAGAACCCGTCCGCGCGCATGGGGGTCATCCAAAGTCTGCGGAATTTGTCGAATGATTACGCGGAGACGCTCGACATGGTTGGTGCGCGCGTAGAGTCGTTCGTCGCGTCGTTCGCCCGGTTCGACCACGTATTCCTTCTCGGAAAGGGGCGCGATGCGTCGGTGGCGCATGAGGCGGCGCTCAAGATAAAGGAGATTACCTACACGCATGCCGAAGGGCAATCGTCAGGAGCGTTGAAGCACGGTCCGTTCGCGCTGCTGGACGAGCACTTTCTGGTGGTGCTGCTTAACTGCGACGAAGAGTATGCGCGCAAGACCGAGAACTGCCACCAGGAGATTCGAACGCGCGGGGCGCCCGTGTTGATGGTGTCCGATTGTCCTCTGGCGTGCGGGATGGCGGACGAGACGACCCGCATCATCGTCAAGAAGAACGCGTATTTTGGGGGGTTGTTGGCGCTGATACCGCTACAACTGTTGTCGTATTACGTTGCGGTGGCAAAGGGCATCGACCCTGATACTCCCAAGAACCTCGCCAAGGTGGTGACGGTGGAGTAGGAGAAGTATTGCATCGTGCTAGTGTTCGCGCGCATCGTACCAGCGGGCAACGCACCTCATTGCCTCCGCGCACATATTGCCAACGGCGGTTCGCAAGATGGCCACTTGTTTTCTGGACTCGATTTCCCAATTGATTCGACGATTAATTCCGTAGTAAAAATCTCTATCGGAGAGAATATGTTCTATGATTATGTCTTCTATTTGCTCGTATGGAATGCTCTGTTTGCCTTTGCTTTCTATTTTGGGGGCGAACTCGTCGCGGCAAAAGGGGCACGTGTGATTGATGCGCGCGTGCTTTGCGAAACATTCCGGGCACATCTTGTGTGCGCATTTGAGGGTCACGCATCCGCGGTCTTTCATACTTTCCATGCATAAATCGCATTCGGCTTCGCATGCCATGTTGTGTATAGATAATCGCGATGTTTAAATGCTCTGTTGGACGAAATAATATCGGGATGTTTTAGTGAAAGAAAGGATTTAAAGAAATTGGTATATGTATACTTGTCTGCGGACACAGGTAGGTAGATGGGCAACGAGATGGACAACGAGATGGACAACGAGATGGACAACGAGATGGGCGACGAGATGGACGACGAGATGGACGACGAGATGGACAACGAGATGGACAACGAGATGGATGGACAACTTACAGCGTTTATAATTTTAATACTAATATAGTTGTCAGCATCAGACATTTGAGAAATGATGAATATGCCCGGGCATTTCAGACTGCGCACACAACTGCAGACGTGAAGACGCAGCTATTGCTTAGTGATTGCGATTTATCTGTTTTCAAATACTAGGTTTGATAGTTGTCTTAGGGGCGACGATGAGCATAAAGATGGAGGGCGACGATGAGCATAAAGATGGAGGACTGTGGATAGAGGGTTGTGTATAGAGGGTTGTGTATAGAGGGTTGTGTATAGAGGATAGTAGAGGATATTAGAGGATATTAGAGGATAAAGGGCAGAGGCGGTTATAAAAAATATAGAGAATAGTGGACGACATGGTAATAATATTTCTTCTGACGAACGGCCGGTAACACTACCGGAGCCGGCGGCAACGAAGGATGCTGTGCGTCTTGCGCTCGGTTAGCTCAGTTGGTTAGAGCGCCTGACTGTTAATCGGGAGGCCATTGGTTCGACCCCAATACTGAGCGTTTTGCATAAATATCTCTTGTTATTTGTTCGGAAGAATAGATAGTAAGTCGCAAGAGATATTTAAAGATATTAAAGTTAAAACAGTGTTCGTTTATTATTATGGATACGGATACTTATATTGATACGTATGTTGATACGTATGTTGATACTTATGTTGATACGTATGTTGATACGTATGTTGATACGGACGTTGATACGGATACGGATGTTGATACGGATACGGATGTTGATACGGATACGGATGTTGATACGGATACGGACGTTTGTGCTCGGGATATGACAGACAACGTATTTGAAGAATGGGGGTGGTCATTGTCGCGCGATGATGAACACGCGGTGGCGTATGCTATGGAGCGGGACCCCTACAACGATTTTTCGATTGTGCGGCGCGATCGTGGTTACGGGTTTACGGTTTCGGTGCCGTTGCCGAGATTGTCTGTGCAATACATCACTACGATGGACGACTTCTCTGATGCGTGTGCGTTTCTGAGAGTCCATCTCGAATACTTTATGGAAACCCATATTTGATTGGGTTATGGCGTGTTTGGCGTGTATGAGATTTGTCTTGACGTATATTAAAGCATGGATACGGATAAACTTGGGTCTGATAAACTTGGGTCTGATAAACTTGGGTCTGATAAACTTGGGTCTGATAAACTTGGGTCTGATAAACTTGCGACTTTGAACGAAGAGTTGGTCTTTGCACCCCCGCATAGCGATGTTTCGTTTGCTGGCGTTGAAGAAAAAAATGATGCGGTTCTTGATATTGTCTTGGAGGGTTCCGAAAATGGGTTTGTGGAGCATCACTCGTCGATAACGGTTCGGGTAGAGTCGTCGGAGTCCGATGAGGTTGGTCCTGATGCTTTGCATGTTGGTCCTGATGCTTTGCATGTTGGTCCTGCTGATGCTTTGCGTGTTGTCTCTGATATTGTGGTCGATGCCGGGAAAGAGGCGCTTGAGGAACTTTATCGAGTTCTTATTGTGGATGTTAAGGGGAAAATGCGAGAGATTGATTTGGGTACAATCCGGCCGTCCACACTTCCGGTGCTTATTGGGATTGTTATGGAGGCGATTGAGCGCACCATCATCAAAGGGAACGCCCAGAAGGTATTTGCGATGCGGATTGTTTCGGAACTCATTGACGAGTTGCCCGAGGGTCCCGAGAAGGTGTTCATGAAGGCGACGGGGGCGGGCGGCGGCGTCGAGGCGACCATCGAGTTGGTGGTGGCGGCGTCGCGGGGCGACCTCAACGTGAACCAGGTGGCGGATGTGGCACTGAAGACGTGCGCTGCTCCGTGTTTCGATTACATTATGTCGAAGTTCCGGACGTGCAGGGTGCCGAGATGCAAGGTGCCGAGATTCAAGGTGCCGAGATTCAAGGTGCCGAGATTCAAGGTGCCGAGACGCAGCAGGGATAAGAAATCGGAGTAGTTGGGTAGGTATGATAAATGAAATGATGATAAATGATTTCATTTATGAAAGGTCGGTGGTGCTTATTTGCGCGCGTTCAACAGGTGTGAGGCGAATAGGTCGTCTAGTTTCGGAGGGTTGTGGTCCTTGTCGGCTCGGAATTGCGCGAGGTCGATATCGCGGTCTTCCAGAAACGTCCGGTCGATGATCTCTTTTCCGTTGTGCTCTCGGCGGTTGCCATCAAACAGGATCTCCTCGACCGTGCGAGCCACGATGCGCGGCTCCATACAGTCCTTCTCTTTGCCAATCCCGCGCTTCAGGATGGCGTCCGTCTTGAGCGGGTAGCTCGTCCAGATGCTCGACACCACCACATCGGCGTCCTCGGGAACGGAGTGTGCGAGCGACCGCATGAAGGTGGTCTGCGCCAGCTTCGTTTGCATGTAGGGCATCAGGTGCCGGGTCTTCGCGTCGATGGCGTATGGAGGGGAGTTGAACAGGATTCCACCGCATTTGTCCTTCCATATATGCGGCATACAATATTTGGTGAGAAGCATGGGTCCCAAAATGTTGATGTCGAACATCACGTGCAGTTGTTTGTTTGTGATGTTCGACATCGTGTCCAGCACGAGGACGCCGGCGTTGTTGATGAGGAAGGTCGGTTTGATTTCTTGGGTTTTGAGAAGATTGAGGAGTTGATTTCTCTCTTCTGCTAGTTTTAGTTTCGTGAAGTCGAGTTCGTATCCCGTCACGTTGCCGCCGTGGGACATTGGAACCCCGTTGAGGTTGAGTTCGTTGGCGGCCGCTTTGGCGGATTCGCCGGATCGACCCGTGATGATCACGTCGATGTTGTGGCGTTGGAACATCTTGGCGATTTCCTTTCCGACGCCGCGCGTTCCTCCGGTGACCAGGGCAATCTTGTGCATCTTCTACTATCTTGTTATGTGTTGGATTGCGTTTAAATTGTTTGTTGTTGGTGGTGTGGTGGTGCCTTTTTTTCGGTTGGGTTATTTGTTGTTGCGAATGGGGTTTGCTCCTCAACCGGTCTGCTATTGGTTCTGTAAGCATACGACGCATTCCTCCCTCAGCGTAAACAGAATCAGAAAGTAATTTAATGTTTATTAATACCTTGTTTTTTCGTTTTACGCATCTTTTTCTTTTTACCTGTCGAACGCTTTGATTTCGTTTTCTTTTGTTTTGTTCTATTTTTCTTCGGTTTAGATCTTTTTGTTTTATTTTTTTTCCCACCCGCGCCTGTAAAATTTGCGATTAAATCAGAGGTTCTTTTATTCTTGAATATCCCTTGTGCTGGTGGTGACGGGCCTTCTTGGTTTCCTAGTGCAATTTTCAAATTTCCTTTGTCCTTCGCGATCCCGTTCAGATATTCTAGCACCTTATATAGATATTTCGCCTCCGGAACTTTTATGGACTTTAAATATTGATATTCTGCATTCGCATCTTCTATGGCCCTTATTATTATCCGCCGAAATGCTTTCTGATTATTCTGATTATTCTGATTATTCTGATTATTCTGATTATTCTGATTATTCTGATTATTCTGATTAGTGTGATTGTAAATTTTTACAAGCTTATTTATGAGCTCAATTACTACATCTTTGTGACCAGACTTTGCCGCAACAGATAGTGCTGTTTTTCCATTCCAGGGGTATTTTGTTGTCTCATAATTCACGCTCGCGCCCGCATTCAACAACTCTCGCACAATATCGAGATAGCCTTTCGATGCTGCTAACATGAGCGGCGTGAAACCTGAATTATCCCTCACGTTCACGCTCGCGCCCGCATTCAACAACGCTTGCACCATCTCCAAATTATCGTATTCTGCTGCTATAATAAGGGGCGTTTCTTGTGTCTCAATATCGCGATAATCCACGTTCGCATCAGCATTTAGTAGCTCACGCACCACATCAAGATTTCTGTTCTTCACAGCAATCCAGAGCGGCGTGTTAAATATATCATGGTAGTCCACGATCGCACCAGCATTTGGTTTTAGTAGCTCACGCACCACATCAAGATGTCCTTTCTCCGCCGCGATATAAAGCGGAGCAACGTCGGGACCTACCTCGTCATCCCGCGGATTCACGATCGCGCCCGCATTCACCAGAGCGCGCACCACATCAACGTGATCATACAACGCCGCCAAGACGAGCGGCGTCTCCAAATCATTATTCGTGTTATCCTTGTCCGCTCCTTCCTTTAATAGCAAGTCAACCACATCAATGTGTCCGTATTGCGCCGCAATCAAGAGCGGCGTCTCACCATCATTATTCGTCTTATCCTTGTCCGCTCCTTCCTGTAATAGCAAGTCAACCACATCAACGTGTCCGAACCGCGCGCCAAAGAAGAGTGGCGTTTTACCTTGATGATTTGCTTGGTTCACATCAAATCCGTCTTCAATATACTGTTTTAATGTTTCAACATCTCTAATCGACGCTAGTTCATGTAGTTCATATGTGTACATTATGTATATACAATATATTTTCTCTTGTTGGCAAGTATATGTGTGACAATTGTTTTGAAACTAAGAAGCAATTTATTAACCACATATTATCGCAAAGATGCTTCGCATTTCTCTCTACTTGTCATTTGATAAAGGCAAATGAGAAGGAGATAATGGATGTGATAAATTAAATTTAAACATTACTATTTATTATTTGCGTTGCATTCTTCGTGGATGTCGCAACCCTTCATTAGTTTGTGGAGGATGTCGCCGCCGCACTCTTCCGGAGGGATGTAGTTGGGCGGAATACACCATGACTTATACTTGGACGGGAAGCACAAGGAGAGAATGTCGTGGAAGAAGAAGGCGCATTTGGAGGTGATGGTGTTTTTTATCTCGGCGTTCGTGATTTCTTGTTGGAACATTTGGTCGATCATCGAGAAGGCGGTGTTCAGAAAGAGGATGGTATCGATGAGGTGCTTCTTCTCTTTGTAGAGCCAGGCGTTGCGCGATGTGTGGGTTTGCGAGACGACGTAGTTGCTCCTCTTTTGCAGGGCGTCGATGAAGCGGAGCTCGTTCTTCACGTTCTTCAGGTTTGTCAGCGTCTTCGATTTGTAGTCGTCGATTTTTTTGATGAGAGAAAACACGTTGGTGTTGTAGATGAGCGGATATCGGTATCGGATAGAGCGCGGGATGATGAACTGGTTTGTCTCCTTGATGTCGCCGATTTTTTCTTCTATGTTTTTGATGTTGCCTCGCATCTCGTTGATGAGCAACATTTCGGCTTCCTGACGCTCCTTGTAGATCTCGTTGATTTTGTTGCGACGGGCTTCGGCGAGCCACTCGTCGCGCTGCTCCTTCTTTTCTTCGCTGTGCGGACAAGAGACGTCGATGACCTTTTTGTGCTCGTACCACTCGCGGAGCAGGTTGTCTGTCGTGAGAATGGGGTTGCTGAACAGGAGGACGTTGCCCGATTGGAATTCGATGTAGGTTTGCAGCTTGTCGTACTGGTGCGAGGATATCTTGTATGCTTCGGCCGATGCGTCCAGTTTCAAATAGTTGATGATGGACAGGAGGAATGCGACGAAGGCCGAGATGGCGGAGAGAATGATCTCGCCTTGCGCGTGGCAGTGGAATGGCGATTGGACGACGGACGCGAGGGCGGACAGGAAGATGGCGGGCAGCATCAGGCGGTTGAGCATCTTGACCGTCTGGTGGCGCGATTCCATGTAGATGATTTTCTGGCCTTTCAGGTAGCTGGCGAGGATGTCGAGGGCGGACGAGTAACGATGGACCGCGTCTTGCTCGTAGGACTTGCTGATTTGTCGGCGGACGTCGTTGAACGTGAGTTTCCGGTACTTCACGCGGTTGGATGTGTTTTGGGGCTCGTCGTATCTCTCTTTCGAGGAGTCGCTTTTGCTGTCGCCTGTGTCCGAGTCGCTGGGTTCGCTGCCAAATGCCTCGTCTGTTCCCCCGGCGAAAAAATGGTCAACGTCAGATATAGACACGTTCGATGCGTTCGATGCGTTCGATGGTGGTGATACGACCGAGTTTCTCGAGCTTCTTCTGCCTCGACCTCGACCGCCTTGGTGGTTGAGACGTGCGAGGACGTTGCTTCCTAAATTCACATAATTGGCCTTGGAGTCGCCTCCATCGAAACTGTTTCGTTCGTTGCCTTTGATGTTGATTCTTATTGTTGGGGACTTGGCGTCTTCGGCGTCTGATGGTGTAGGTGGCGTGTTTTCCATTTGGAAAAGGCGGAGGTTTTTATTTCTCTTCGTCATCTGATACGACATACCATCGGTGTCTTCCGTCGTTTTGCTGCGGTTGTTGCGGTTGCTGCGGTTGCTGCGGTTGCTGCGGTTGCTGCGGTTGCTGCGGTTGCTGCGGTTGCTCAGGTTGCTGCGGTTGCTGCGGTTTGACAACATTTATGGACTTGGTGTTATCCATTCGATATATAAAGGATTGATTAATTTATATATTATCTTGAAGCGTATTATTTTAATCGAAGAATCTGGGGGATAATCTGCGGTTATTATAAGTGCTCGGTTTATGTCTTGTAAATGGTGCGAGGAGGATGTTAATGAGTTGACAAAGTATTGTCAGTTTGAAGATCATCGTGTGTGTCTCTTGTGCTATCAGAAATATCGTGCGCGTTATCCGGAAAGAGTTGAAGGGTGCCCCTATTGCAAAGGGACGGAGGAAAAGGAGAAACTCGTGGTCTATGTTCGAGCAAGTGTTCGAGATACCAGAAATATTCATCAGATTTATTCGGAAACTGCCTTCGTGCGCGTTTGCACTGCGATATTTTACGTCGCGCTGTTTGCGCTGTTTTATGTTTTTTTTATCGGCGAAAATCGCGACGCTACATGATACACAAGGTACGCTAATGCACGCTCTCCACGGTGTAGCCCTTGGATAGGTACTCCTGAACGGTCTTCTTGTTCGGCATGAATATGGCGGTTCCGACATTCTTGCTGTGGTGCTTGAATCTCACCCATCCGGGGTTCGTGCTTTTCCGCGCCCTGCACGCGTATCCTTTGAGCTTTCTCTTGCCTCCAGAGGTCGGGGTTTTCTGGTAGGTTTGGTGGAGGATTATGCGACGCGTGGTGCCATGGCGATATGGTGGTCGTCGGCAGTTTGCCGGCATTTACCTTCATGGTCTTGACGGCCGGTGCCGGTGCCGGTGCCGGTGCCGGCTGCTCTGGCGCGGCGAAACGCGAAGTGATGGGTCGCGCGAATGCGCAAATCGTGCGGATTGCGGAAGCCACCATGCGGTATGCGGCAGCCACCATG
>Ga0206677_10001042_pt1 | contig 26122 bp, 23 predicted proteins | sample M130m12015metaG_FD_155475 | JGI IMG/M metagenome (GOLD analysis project Ga0206677, IMG submission 155475) | Ammonia-oxidizing marine archaeal communities from Monterey Bay, California, United States - M1 30m 12015 | ecosystem: Environmental > Aquatic > Marine > Intertidal zone | place: USA...
CTAGTAGACGACGCTATGCATGTAGAGCCGAAGATAGAGAGCTGACGGACGGGGGTTCAATTCCCCCCGCCTCCACCAAATTAGCAATGCAGTAACGTTCAGTTGAACCCGCTTGGTATTGTCAAAGCCAATATACATGGGGATAACGGCTCTCGACTTGTCCGGTTGGGCTCCTCTGGTATCGCATGAATTCTCGCGCCTTTGTACCACAAGTAGTACCACAACCGGCTAAACATGATTAGCATGGTACTAAAACGATGCCCAGGCTCGCCAAACCTCTTTCCGAGACCAAGATCAAAACTGCCAAGCCAAAGACTGCTACTTACCATCTCTCCGATGGTGGCGGCCTATCGCTAAAGGTATGGCCAACAGGAAAAAAGGTCTGGTCATTCCGCTACCAGCGCCCTTCCACCGGTAAAACTGTAGTGGTCAACAAAAACTGGACAGTAAATTAGGTTTTTCTTCTGCCACCGCAGGTGGCAAACCGACGTCTAAGGCAGAAGGACCAGTGGAAAGGCATTCTTAGTCACGTGCGAGAAAGTTCAGAAGATGGGGATCTCAGAAGAAGTCCAAGAAAAGCAGCGTATATGGGAAGCAGTTAACGACCAGTCCATTTCGGTTTACGCTTCTCGATAAACGCAGCTCTTGCCTCTTTGCCGTCCTCGCTGTCAAAGGCAGCGGAAAGAGCCTGCAATGCCGTCTCGGGAACATCTTTGAAAGGCATATCTTCCATCTGATACATCAAATCTCGAGTGCGTTTTAATGCCAGGGGCGACATCTGGCAGAGTTTCAATGCTAATTCTTCAGTCGCGCTGGCGAGCTCTTTGGCGGATACGACACGGGTAATTAAGCCCAGCTGATAGGCTTCCTGTGCACTGATTGGTTCCCCTGTGAAGATAAGTTCCGCAGCGCGCATACGTCCAATTAGTCGCTGCAAGAACCAAACGTGCATGCCAGGCGGGCCGGCCAGATTGGGCACACCGGGATATCCAAAGTCGGCATCGTCTGCGGCGATAACCATGTCACAGGCGAAGGCCAGCGTGCAGGCCCCTTCTCTAACGTAACCATGCACAGCCGCAATGACGGGTATGGAAAGGCCGCGCACGATTTTCAGTGTTTCCACGTAAAAAAGTCGCAGAAACTGCTCCATGTCGGCGCTTTCGAACTGCATTAAATATTTTAGATCGACACCAGCGGAAAGCCCTTTCCCGGCTCCGCTCAAGATAAGAACTCTCGCATTCTCATCGGCATCTGCAGCTCGCAGTGCGCGGTGATACTCGAGCGCAGACTCTAAATCAATTAGATTGAGTGGCGGCTTATCGAGCTCTATTCGTGCTATGCCTAATTCGACTGTATAGTTGAGAGTCTTGTAGTTGGTTTCAGTCAATTGCACTTTCCTATTAGACATTCATATTAAATGGCAGACTATTTGCTGCCTACCTTGCTGGCTGAAGGAGTATCTGTGAGTCGATAGCAGCCATGGTTTGCAAAGCGCGTGCTTCCAGTTCGGAATCACTTGCGCTGCTTACCGGGTGGTCGATAATCGCAAAGTTATAGTCGGGCATGCCCAAAACTTTTGCCATAAGTTCGGCCGCACTAACAAAGTTGCTTGTCATCACTCCAACAGCTGGCGTTCCAACTCGTTCACTACTCACTGCGTCATGCAAACTGCACGACGAGCAGCTGCCTCAGTCACCTAGACCGGTAATGGCCAGATCCCAATTCCTGGCCTCATCGATGATCTCTTCCTCGGCGGGCGCGCTGTAATTAGACTTAATGCGAAGGACCACCTTAGCTACCTGATAACGCTCTCGAAGCAGCCTATCGACATGAGCGAAGAAGCCAGCCGTTCCTTCCTTGCCGTTGGAGATGAGCCCAACAGTCTTGCCCGCCAGGCTTGTCAGCCGTGGCGCTGGCTGCATAGTTTCTACCACTGCTTCACTGGTAGGATTCAATATACGAATTGTCATATCTTTGCTTCCTTTAAGAATGACCAGATGGCCACATTATCTTATTTGGTTGAGGGCGGTGGCTCGCAATCTAAGCAGACGCCAATAGCAGCCGTAACGGCCTGACTCTTGGTGCCCAGCCAGGGGGGAATTACCGCGCCGAACCCGCCCGCCGGTCCGCCAGCTGCAACTAGCAGCAGATGGCCTGGACTGGGCAGCGCGCAATATTCAGTTTCGCCCTTATCGCGTATTACAGAACCTTTACCCACGGTTGACCATTCCGAGCGCTTAATTCGGGCTTTCTCGAACAGGTAATTGGCAATTTCTTCCCTACCCCAACCAGCCACGCGCATATGTTCTCGGTGCTGCGGAGCCATAACCACCGCATAATTACCCGACCAGATGGAATAATTGCGCATGTTGGCGCGCATCTCTGCAGCGTAGGTGTCCAGTATTTCTTCGGGCTTGCTGGTCCACTCGTTCATAATCTGGCGAGGAGCACATGCGGCAAGCACCGTGACTGCCGATGCATCCTTCGGTATGTCGCGGGACTCGGCTAGGGATGACCAATTGCTACCCTCCTCATCTTCGGCAATGCAATAACTTATCTTGCCAGGATGGCCAAGAGTAGATCGATCGATAGCGCCAGGACTCACCTGTAATATATTGATAAGAGCGAGTCGGATTGCCCTGCCGATAACTGACGTCGCTCGGTCAGAGCTACCTAGCACATTGAAATTGCTACGGGCGCCAATCTCCTGCCTGATGGAGCCGTTCAAAATAACCAGAATCGCGCAGCCGCCAGTGCTGGCCGTTGTGCCGTGTAGAAGAAACTCTTCCTTCAACATGGCCATCCAGGCCGAGACTACCGCAGGAAAGTGCATCGGAAGACAGCCGGCCATAACCGCATTGATCGCCAGCTTCTCCGCCGTGATGGCGCGCTCGCGCACGGGCTCGATACCGATGATCTCGTTAGCGGGCATGAGCACCCAGTCGAGGCAGGCCTGCACTGCTTCGGGAGTGGGTGGGACTATTGGGAAGCCGTCAGTCCAGCCTCTGCTATGGTAAAACTCCTGCGCATCGCCGGCATCATCGAGGTCGAAATATTGCGACTTAAAGGCATCAGTTATCGTATTTGAGGCGGGCTTCATTTTAATGATCTCGGTTGTATGATCTCAGTTGTAATTTGGGAAAGTAAATTTTCGTAACTCAGGTAACGCAGCTTTTGCGAAAGTCTTGAATAGCAGAATCGTTATATCCCAGCTCCCGTAAGATGTCCTCGGTATCCGCGCCCAGTTGAGGCCCTAGTTGGTTGGGAATGGGGTCAGCCATTCGCACCGGGCTTTGCAGGTTTTTAAGGGCGGGCCGGTTCGGGTGTTCGGTGGTGACTATTCCCTCTCGGGCTAGCAAAAAAGGATTCTCCATAGCTTCGGCAAGCCCATAGACCGGAGCGCTGGGCACCTTGCCACCCAGTATAGACATCCAATGCGCTGTTGGCTGCGTCGATAAATGCGCGTCGAGCATTTCAGTCAACAAGTCCCTATTTTCTCGCCGAGCTTGACCTGTCTTGAACTCTTCCCGCTCTGTCAATTCCTTTGCGCCAATGCTCTCACAAAAAATCTCCCAAAACCGATCCGATTGAGCCATGACAAAGAGCCAGCTATCAGCAGTTCTAAATAATTGGGAAGGGGTTACGCTAGGATGAGCCGAGCGCGGTGAGCGAGAGGTCTCCATACCATCGTTCAAATACCAGGCACCGACGTAGCTTAATTGATGCGCCGCCACATCGAACAAAGAGACGTCGATATCGGGACCCTCACCAGTCTCGCGCGCTTTCATAACAGACGATATATGGCGAGAGAAGTGGTGAGACCAGTCAAGTGATCGATGAGCGCCAATCCCATGCGCGCGGGCGGACCATCTGGTTCACCAGACATGTAGAGGAAGCTCGTTTCGGCCTGCATCAAATAATCAAAACCAGGCAAGTCTCTTCGCGGCCCGTCACGGCCGTACGCAGATATTAGACCACAGACAATTTTAGGATTGTGGCCCTTGAGTTGGTCATAAGTTAGGCCCAGTTTTTCCGGTTGATCGCCGCGTGGGTTGCACAGCAAAGCGTCTGCCGTTGACACAAGCTTGTCGAAGATTTCTTTGCCTTGGTCGGATTTGAGATCAAGGGTCAGCGAACGTTTGTTGCGGTTAAATGCTTGGAAAGACAGGCTGTCCAGATTACCTAAATCACCACCGGGGCCCATCTGACGGATCGGGTCACCCTTCTGCGCTCGGTTTTCAATCTTAATGACTTCGGCGCCCAAATCAGCCAATTGCAAGGTGCCGTAGGGACCCGCTGCGTAATGTTCGACCGCAATGATGCGCACACCTTCCAGGGGCAACATCAGGCCGGATTCCGCGAGACTACGCATACCAATATGATGACCCGCTGCATCTAATTGATGCCTTCGCCAGCTAGGGCTCTTAATGCCAGAGCGTTAGTTGGCATCGGTAATCGCTTGATGTACTGCGCTCTCAAAGTCGTTCTGCACTGCTGGAACCGGCTGCTGAATCATGATGACTGCCGTGAGTTCTTCCGCCGGATCACTCCAAGAGCGCGTACCTAAAGCGCCACCCCAACCAAACGCTCCTTTCGAGCGACGCTCATTAGATACCTCAGTAGTTGCAACGGTATAACCAAAACCTTGGTCACTAACGCCTGGCATGGCACTGAATAGATCTCCCACTTGATTGCTCGACATCAACTCTACAGTTTGAGGCTTTAACAATCTGTTGCCGAAAAGTTCTCCGCCGTTTACCAGCATCTGTTCGAAGCGCAGATAATCGCCTGCTGTACTTTTAAGTCCGTAGGAGCCCCCGAAATAAGTCGAATGACTCGTATCATAGATAGCCGAGTTAGGGGGAGTGGCGGCGTCGCTGTCGACGATATCGATAAGACGATACTGATATTCTTCGGGTACGTTCCACCACGTGTCGTTCATACCGAGAGGCTCGAATATGCGCCGCTGTACGAACTTATCAAAAGATAAACCAGATTCGATTTCAATAATTCGTGCGATTACATCCAATGCAGTGGCCGCACTGTACCGCCAACGATCCCCTGGCTGAAAATCTAGCACAATGTCGCCGTAGTTCGGTACGTTCGAGGCAAGCGAAGTTCGTGTATCTAACCACATAATCGCATCCTCCGAGATAGCACTACCTAAGCCGCCAGAGGCTATCCCCGATGTATGTGTGAGTATGTCATGCACCGTAATCTCGCGCTCCGCGGGTACTAAGCGGTGCTCAGGAACGTTGGTTGGGAGAACAAAGGGGGGACTGATATCCTCATCCACGTTATCGCGCAGTACTGCCACCTGCATTTCTGCAAATTCTGGAATCCACTTGCTGACTGGATCGCTAGGACGAATCAATCCCTCCTCTATCAACATCATTGCTGCAACACCCAGTATAGGCTTGGTAGAGCTCATCATTATGAACAGAGCGTCCTCCTGCATGGGCTTGCCATCGGCAACATTCATGAGTCCATGCGTCTCGAGGTGCACTATTTTGCCGCGCCTAGCAACGCCAGTAACGGCGCCTTGAATAGTACCTGCATCGATATGTCCTCGCATAACATCGTTAATGCGATTTAGCTGTTCTGTAGACATGCCGACTTCTTCAGCACTGTTCGCCCATGGCAAATCCTGTGCGAAACTTAAGCCGCTGAACAGACAGAAAACTAAAGTCAGGAAAGAGAGATGTCGCTTGCTGATAAAATTACTCTTCATTAAATAAAGCCTTGGTTTTTCAAACTGCTTGTTATGTATTGGTCAACCTATAAAATCATTCTCGGGCTTACATTTTTTTCTTGCCCGTAAAAGTACCCATGGATTGTCCTTGTACGACGACAGAGCCTTTAACGCTCCCGTCATCTTCTAACTCCCCTCGGTAAGTTATGTCTACGCCTAGCGCATCACTCGTGAATGCAAATTCGAAATTGTCACCCTCGTAGGTTCCTGCAATTGGTCCATTTGCCAATTGTCCAGAGTAGCTTCCTGATATTTTTCCTTTGGCTTCTTGAGCCATAGTAATCTCTGCACTTCCACCACCTGCATCGCCTAATGAAACGGCAAAAGTCCAATCGCCAGTTACATCAGCCGTTGCTAGTTGTGCGAAAAGTGAAAAGGCGAAAAGCAATACTGCGTTGCGAATAACTGTTCTCATTTTAAATCTCCTAAATAATTCAGATGGAACTAAAATTTAGTATTCATTAGCGCAAGAGCCTTAGTTTTCCTTGACTAATTCCGGCATCAGTCGAGCAATTTTACTGCCTTCAGCATGCTCGAGCAGAAGATAAACCTCGCCATCCATGCCTGACTCTATGTCACGTATCCTGGCAAAATCATCCAACAAGATTTCCTGTTCAATCACTGTGTTGCCATCAAGACTTATACGAAACAGCTGCTGGGCTTTTAAAGTGCCCATCAAGATGTCGTTCTTCCATTCAGGGAAGGCATCACCTTGATAGAAAATAAAACTGGAAACCGCAGGAGACGGCGTAAAATCTACCAGTGGCATTACAATATCTTCGATACGGAAGAATTCTAATTCATCCCTACCGTAATTCACTTCGCTGCCTGAGTAATTGATACCAAGACTGTGTAAGGGCCAACCGAAATTACCGCCAGGCTCGATGATGTTGAGTTCATCTCCGCCTCTCGGGCCCATTTCTGTGCTCCACAATTGATCATCAAGCGGATTGATTTCCAAGCCATGTGGACTACGGTGCCCTCTACTCCAGATACTATCTAGAGCACTGTCATCTCCAACATAGGGGTTGTCCTCGGGAATACTGCCATCGAGATTCACGCGGTGTATTTTCCCCCAAGGTAATGCCAGGTCTTGTACACCTGACATAGTATTGGGGCTCCTGGCACCTATTGAAAAGAAGAGGTGCCCTTCACTGTCGAATGCAACTCTTCCGCCAGCACCGATGTCAGAGCCAATTTGATAACTTGCCTTGTCAAATTCGATGATAGTTTGCTCATCAACCCATTGATCGCCTTCTATTCGACCTCGAACAACCTTGTTCATACTTGCTGGTCTTTTGTATTGCCTGCTTTGGGCAGTACAATCTTCGCAGCGATCTGAGAAGTGCATATAAATCCAGCCGTTGTCACCGTATTCAGGATGCAGTATTACATCGAGCAGCGAACCAATGCCGCCACGGGGATTAGCCTCGTTGTAATAGCCTTTTGGCGTACCCTGAATCGTTGTTGATTCTTGGCCATCGGCAGAGATTAAGAGGAGCCCGCCCGTTCTTTCAGTAACGAGAAACTGTCTGTCCGGCAGAATCGCCATTGAGAATATAAGCTCTGTAAGCCCTTCGATCACCGGCTCAGCTGTAAACGAATGTTTCTCACTGGCGACAACACCTTCAGGGAACTCCATTGGAGTACGGATATTGAACTCACCTTGTGGCATCGAGTCTCTTTGTTCAACGATGAATACTGCCAGTGTTCTTATTTGAGTTGTGGTGAGAGTCTCCGACCAAGCAGGCATTTCTGAATCGGGAATACCGTCTGCGATACTGACAGCTATTTCTTCGAGTGACTGACCGTGGAGAAGATCTCTACCCACAAGCGGCACACCGATTGCTTCGCCCTGTAGTTCAGTACCATGGCAGATCGCACACTGTTCCGCATAGAGATCCTCGAAAGTCAGAGCACTCTCTGCGGCGGCGTAAAGCTTGCCCGTGCTAATTGGAATTAAAATTACAGAAAGCAGAACCAAAAAAGACATGAAACGCTTTTTAAACTCAGCAGAGTCTTGTGGAACACGATGCATAATTGTTTCCTGAGAGGATTAAGAGTAATTAGATGTAATTCACAACCGGTGGAGACCTTGCTTACTGAGCGAGGGCATCCCTTTCGGCTCTTCTGGCACCTGCCAGTATTCCAGGTAAAGAATAATTCCCTTCGTGGCAGGCATATTCAAACAATGCCGTCTCTTTATAGAAAGATAGCTCCCCACCCCAAGTCTCAGTGTAAATAGCTGGGTCCTCCACGGTAAATTCATAGAAAACCTCATCGTCAGACCAGCGAGTAAATCGCTCGGTAACCTTTCCTGTCGGCGAGATGTAAGAGCCTTGCAGTGGATAGGGCTTGATGGTTTCAATAACCAGCGTATCGCCTTCGTACTTGGCTATGGAATCACCGAACCAAGGCTGAAGGTCCTCGTTACTGTGATCGTCAGCAAAAGGAATGATGCGTACCTCATGGCCCAATTCCGACCTGATTAGGACATGATCTTTAGTTTGTACGAATTGGAAATTATTGTTGTAGACAGTGTTTTGCATTACTGGACCTATGACGCCGAAGGCAATGCAACGTTCTGTAATAATTCTGGTCTCAGGGCCATCGGCACCACCAAGTTTTGGCAAGTGGGATGCTCTGCGAAGTCTCGCACCTCCTTCTTTATAGGGGATGCGGCCATTGTCTGGCACAGTGACCCAGGAACTTCTCCGCTCTCCCTTGACCAAACCCATACCAAATCCCTCATCAATCCAGAATGCATTATGCCCCCGTGCACCGAACGCCGCCTCTCCGGCTTTAGCCTCGGTTATGGGGTTGTTCTGTTGCTGTCGGTCCTGACTCATCCAAAACGAATTCTGGGCCATTTCATAGGCTTCCTCGTCGCTTAGCACGAGCCCTTCAACTCCGGGCCTTCTTTCCATGCGGGTAATGGCTCGGTTCGACCAAATACCCTGAATATCCGGCACGCCGAACTCCGTGCGTGGGGGCGTGTAACCAGGGGCTTGAGAGTAGGCCAATGGTGCTATCGCCAGCAGCGTGAAAATAATGCTTGTGTGAAGATTTTTAAAATTTTGCATAGATAGTTCCAGTTTTATTGAGCGGGTGAATCCTAGTCGTACTTGCATCCTGAGAGCTAAAGCTTAAATTCTCTAATAATGAGCAGGATTCATTATTAGAAATTTTTACATAACAAAAATCTTTATTGAGAGCCAGCGTACTCACTTAATTAACAACATTCAATCCGAAATATGCCGCTTACCTGAATTTGGCGTCCGAATATCGATAATTGAGCCCAATTCATTAATGTGGCATATTAGCAGCTATTCATAGGCATCAACACTTGGAGCGCGCACTTCTTGAGCATCGCAGCCGTCACCAAAATTCCGCGCCCTCCGAAAGAGCAGCGCATTGACTCAATAGTGGAATCGGCACGGAAGGTGTTTTGTGCCTGTGGTTTCGAAAAAGGCTCCATCGAAGATATCGCCAAGGAAGCGGGCATAGCTGAGGGGACGATTTATCGCTACTTCGACAGCAAGCAAGACTTACTTAACGAGGTGTTACGTCGTCACTACTCGGCACTCTTTAACGACATCCAACAAACATTGCCAAGCATTGAAGGTCCCGGAAATCGGCTACGCTATCTGATTCGTCGCACTCTGATCACCATTTCTGAAGATCGCAGCATGTGTAGACTCCGCGCACTCTACGCAGGTCAATTAGAAAACAAACGCCCATCGCTTTCACATGATCAAAACCGCCGAATGGCGGTTTTGATGGCTAACGAGATTAAAGCGGGCATGAAGGACGGCACTTTCCTACCAGACACCTCACCAAGCCTTGTCTGCTATATGATTGGTGGTGCTCTCGAGTTGACCGAGCACTCCTACCTGAGAACCGGAAAGACGATTAATGTAGACAAAGTAACGAAATCTATTTGGCGAACGATCCATTGCGGTATCGACGCTAGCGGTACAACAGCAGACTCCCTTACCAACTTGGTCAAGCGGTTTGAGCATGCCGCTGATCGATTGGAATCTGTGTGAATTTTTGGTCAGTCGATGTTAGTTTTTTCGTTCATGCGCTCTACACCAACGACAACATCAAGGTGGCAACCCAAATACAGCCTCTGTTCATAACCCACTCTTTGATCAAAGTACTTTGATTTTTTTTTAAACTGATTATAAGTTAGTGCCATACTAGAAATATCCGGAGCAGGCTCGATGCGAAATGACGCAGAACTTCTTGACCATATCCTCAACCACATTGATGAGGGTACAACCGATCTCGGTGACGAGGATTGGCATGAGCCCGTTGAAAACTATGCCTCTCAAACCCGTTTCGATGCCGAGAGGCGGCTCATGCGGCGCTTACCTGTTGCCTTTTGCCCGGTCGCCGCACTGCCTGAGCCTGGCTCTTATGTAGCGCGAGCTTCCGCCGGCACGCCTATTGTCGTAGTACGCGACCTCGGGGGGACTATTCGGGCATTTCGTAACGCGTGCCGACACCGAGGAATGCAACTGGCCGCGGGCTCCGGTTGTACAAAGATCTTTCGCTGTACTTACCATGGCTGGGCATACCGCTTGGATGGCCGGCTTGAATACGTACCACACCAACACGGTTTTCCTGATCTTGACAAAGAGAGCAACGGGTTGGTGCCCGTTCATGCCGTCACTATTCAGAATGGTTTGGTATTTGTCACACAGGACGAACCGGTTGGGCTAGGCGCATTAGAATCACTGCCAGAGTTGCTGACTGAAGACCAAGTGCTGTTTGACTCGAACGAATCAGTGGACGACATCAATTGGAAATTGACAGCCGAGGGCACTCTAGAGGGCTATCACATTAAACCAACACATCCTGAATCCTTCTATCCCTATGGCTATGACAATCTAAATGTCGTTGAGACGCAGGGACCAAACTCTCGTGTTTGTTACCCTTTTAGGCGCATTGAAAAATTACGCGACCTCCCCCGAGAGAACGTGTCGCTAAATCGAATGGTGACACTGGTCAACCGGGTTTTCCCATTTGCGTCTGTTAACCGGCTATCCCAGCACTATGACGTGACCTTTGCCGAACCCGAATCTCCGACTCAAACACGATACTTCAGTTATAAACTCACTATGCCAATGCCGAACGGCACTGCGCCCACAGAAGAAGACTTGGCTCGCGCTGAAAAAGACGCAGCATTTCTATCAGACACTGGCAGAAAGGAAGACGCAGAGGTGGTGAGCAAAATTCAGGCTGCCATCGGGTCTGGCGCTAACAATCATTATAGTTTCGGTAGATTTGAGTCTGCGATCGGCCACCTACATCGAAATCTTGCTCGATATCTAGAATTATTAAATAAGTTTGAGCGCGATATAAGCCAACTGTAGTGGTCTACTAAAGCTGGACACTCAACTAAGTGGTAACCAATAGAGTAAACAATGTACTGATCAGTAGTTTCATACTCTTCCCTTAAAAATACCAAATCCTTCGTCCACAATAATATGTACTAACAAGATAGGGAACCTTGCTGTGCAAGTGGGGGTACCCCCGGGGGTGGGGTCTGGATATAGCCAGTTTTTGAGGGTTTAGGGACGGGGCCGATTCAGGTTCGCTTCGATCAAGCTGACCGCTCACTGCGAAATGGCTGTAGAAGTAGCGACAAAAAGCTGCGAGTTGCAGGACCTTCGTAGTCGACGATGCCAATCGCCATGTGCTCCTGAGCTTGACTGGCATCTTGCAGATATGATCCAAAACACCGATCCCAGAAACTAAAATTGAATCCGAAATTACAGTTATGCTCAATCTTATCCTGTGAATGATGAATACGGTGCATATCCGGCGTAACAACAATTTTTCGCAACACTCTGTCAACTTGCTGAGGAAGACGAATATTACTGTGATTAAACATCGACGTCAGGTTTAAAATTATCTCTGCAGACAAAATGGCAAACGGGGACGCTCCTAATAAAATGACTAGTCCAATTTTTATGATCGTAGAAATCAAAATTGAAATTGGATGAAATCGAGTGCCTGTCGTCAGATCATAGTCTTCATCGGTGTGGTGCACACGATGAAATCGCCATAACACCGGCAACATATGAAATACGCGATGCTGCCAATAAATAATTAGATCAAACAGCAGTATGAACAACAGGAATTCAAACCAGACTGCCCAATCGAGCTGATTGAACAACCCAAAGCCTTGTTCTTGTGCCCACAATGACGAGACGACGCCTGAGAAAGGGATTAGAGCCCTGATAGCGATGGAATTGAAAAAACTAAGCCCAATATTAGCGGCCCAGCGCTTAGAACGACCTGCGGTCAACTGGCGGCGAGGCCATCGCACTTCCGACATCGCAAGTATCAAAAACACCAGCAGGAAAAGTCCTAGTCGGATACCGGATGCCGAATCAGCAGACAACACGTTCATCGGTTTGTATAAGCTAGGTGGCTATAGGTCAAAGAACCATCCGCCAAACCCCTGATTTCCGACAATCCCATTGCATCCCTCTTCTTAACCATTAATTTGACAGTCTTAACTCTAAGTTATCCGTCTACTATACGATACTCTATGTAGTGGTCTAATAAAATCGGACACGATTTAAGGTGGTAATATTACCACCCTCGAAGAGGTGTTCAATGACGAAGAAACGACGATCATTTACAACAGAATTCAAATTGGAAGCTGCTCAACTTGTTACCCAACAAGGGTATTCAGCGGCTGAGGCTAGTCGCTCCCTAGGGGTGAGTGATGTGCTCCTAGGACGATGGGTTCGGCAGCTCAAAAAAGAGAGCACGGGCATCACGCCCAAGAGCAAAGCGCTGATACCGGAGCAGCAACGAATCAAGGAGCTAGAGGCCAGAATTGATCGATTGGAGCGAGAGAAGGTGATTTTAAAAAAGGCTACAGCTCTCTTGATGGCGGAACAGATGGAACATACGCGCTGATCGATAAGTTAAGAGAGCTTGAACCGGTAAGGTTCGTTTGTGAAGCCTTCGATGTGTCAACCAGCAGTTATTACGACTACCGAAAACGTTGTCGGAAAGGTCACAGCGAAGGCTGAAAATCTAACTATCTTACTGTCCGGAATTAGTTGACCACTACAATTCCCCCCGCCTCCACCAAACACAAGTCCACGCAAGTCCAACGAAGTCTTTAAAGACCTGTTAATCAGGGCTTTTTTGATTTTACTACTCCCACAAGTCAAACCTTTGCAAAATTAAAAGCCTCAGCAGCGAAGCAAACAATTTCTAAGGCCAAACTAGCCAAACTGATTTATGATACCCCCCGCTAATTACAAGTAAGTACTGCAAACGTAGACCTATTTTGAGTGCTGAGTCGAATGCTTAGTTATCGCCACGGTTACCACGCAGGAGGCTTCGCTGACCTGCTCAAACACGCCGTCCTCTCTCTTATCATTGAGTATCTCAAGCGCAAACCAGCGCCGATACGCTACATCGATACTCACGCGGGTGGGGGACTTTACGATATTGGTGGTGAAATGGCCGCTAAGACCGGAGAGTTCGCGCAGGGCGTCGGCAGCCTTGAGTTTGAAGATTTTCCCGCGCAGCTACAGGTCTATGGCAGACTAATCGAATCTTATTTGTCGCAAGAGCGCTATCCGGGTTCACCGCTTATCGCCGCTGATCTTCTTCGGCCGCAGGATGAATTGAAGCTCTTCGAATTACACTCCACCGAAGCGCCTCGTTTACAGGTGCTTTTCGCTAGAGACAGTCGTATTCGCGTATCACGAACAAATGGTTTTCTGGGCCTGCTACCATTGCTACCGGTTCAGCATGCTCGGGCTCTAGTGCTTATCGATCCCTCCTATGAGCTTGGGGCGGACTATACCGATGTCGTCGCGAGTCTTAAAGCGGCTTACCTTAGAATGAGCAATGGAGTATTCGCCCTTTGGTATCCGATAATCGATGGCGCGCCGCATCTCCCTATGCTTAATTCAATAAAAGCATTCGTTGACTCCAAACTTTGGCAATTCGAGCTTGCTGTTAGAGACGAGTCTGTTCGTGGGAAAATGTCCTCTACTGGGATGCTAGTAATTAATCCACCCTGGACGCTCGCGACTGATTTAAACGAAGCATTTAGGACAATTACCCAGCAGCTGCCCTTCGACAGCGTGAAGTTTAGCGCGGAGTGCGTGCTGGACTAGTGTTTAGACATTGAGAATTCTGATTGTTAGCGGGGCGCATCAGATCAACGCGGCGGCGCAATCACCTGCCGCTGAAAATCGAGACCTTCCACGCCAACGCGTACCACATCTCCGGGCTGCAGATAGCTCGGTGGCACCATGCCATCACCCACCCCCGCTGGGGTTCCCGTGAAGATTAGATCGCCAGGGTAGAGCGTCATAAATTGACTCAGGTGACTCACGATCTCCTTAACGCCGAAAACCATGTCGGCGGTATTACCCTGCTGGCGCATTTCGCCGTTCACCTCAGACCATATGGACAGGTTCTGCACATCGTCGATAGTGTCCCGAGTCACCAGATAGGGACCCACAGGTGCGAATGTGTCGGCACTCTTACCTTTCGTGAATTGCCCGCCGCGCTCTCGCTGAAAGGCGCGCTCGGACACGTCGTGCCCCACGGTATAGCCCGCGATATAGTCGAAGACTTCATCCTCAGAGATATATTGCGCGCGACGCCCGATGACGACGACCAGCTCTGATTCGTAGTCGAGTTTAAGGGCGTTGCGCGGCTGAATTACGTCGTCGAAAGGGCCGGTAAGTGCGGAAGTGGCCTTCATGAAAACCAGCGGCTCCGTGGGCAGCTCCACCGCCATTTCTGCAGCGTGATTCACGTAGTTAAAGCCGATGGCGATAATTTTGCCGGTGCCCGAGGCTGGCACGCCGAGCCTCGGATTGCCTTGCACAAGTGGCAATTCGCCAAGGGGAATCTGCGCGATCATAGCTAATGCTGCGTCGGAGAGAGTGGCTGGGCCAATGTCATCAATAAACGCAGAAAGGTCGCGAATCTGGCCCTGCGAGTCTATCAATCCTGGCTTTTCTTCGCCTAGCGGTCCATAACGCAGCAGTTTTAATTCAGCGGCATTGACGATGCTGCTACAAATAAATAGTGCGAAGGCTGCGGCTATTGCTGCAAAGTTGTTCCGAGACATAATAAACTCCAAAAAGTATTTATTGTTTTAGTCACAAATTCGATTGAGACAGCGTGCATGAAAACCGAATCATCGGGAAATGCAGAGCAGCAAAAATGAAAGAGAGACAGGCGTAGTCACAATTCTGAGGTTTCAAAACTAGCGCCCGTCTTGCTCCTTTCGTCATGCTCCTTCCGCCTCGCTCCTGCTAGTATTCCACCCAGCGCATAGTTACCTTCATGGCAGGCAAATTCGTAAAGCACTTTGACTTCCGGACGCTGGCGAAACGCAAGTTCAGCTGTCCAAGGTTGGCTGTAGACTGCAGGATCGATCATTGTGAATTGATAATCTATCTGCTCCTCACTGCTGCGGGTAAAACGTTCGATAACGACAAGATCCGGACTCGATCCATAATGATTTTGCTGAGGATGCAGATTTCGCGTCTCAACTACCAAGGTATCATTTTCCCAATGGCCAACCGAATCGCCCATCCATTGATTCATTACCGTCGAATGGTGTTTGTCTTGTAACCTGATGATACGGGCGTCGTGAATCATCTCTGCCATAATGACAACGTAGTCTTGGGTTTGAATGATTTGATAATTATTATTGTAGATGACCGGCATCATCGGCGGACCCGCACTGGAATTCGATGTGCGGAAATCCCAAAACAATAAACAGCGCTCCCCTATCGTCTGCAATTCGGGCCCATCGAATGCGTCTACGCCCGGTTGTGCCACCCACTGCTGCAGTTGTGTCGGCCTACTTAGGGCTGCCGGCAAAAAAGGAATCTGGCCGTTAGGAGGATCGATAATCATTGATGTCCGATACTCGCCATTGATTTGAACAATGCCGTTACCGCGATCGAGCCAGAACGAATTGTAACCGGCAGCAGTATTGCCATCGGTCGGCGGAGCACGATTTGGATCGCTCGCGCGGTCACTCTCGATTTGCCGGTCTCGCGAGCGTGATTCTCTGGCTAGCGCCTCTTCTTCTGTGAATGCTTTGCGCTCACCCAACTGGCTATCCCGCTCAAGTTTGGTTTGAGTTGCGTTGCTCCACACACCCTGAAGATCTGGATCGCCAAACTCTGTTCTCGGCATTTCCCATTCTTGCGCGTGAGCTGAGGCAATCAAAAATACGGCCGTTAAAATTGCGGGCAGACCATTGACACCAATTTTTCTCATACTATTCTCTTAGGAACAAGGGACACTGCATTCTCTGACAATATAGCCTATTTCGCATCTACAATTAATTGGAAAAACAAGACTTTGCAAAATTTTTTTAGGCAGACACTCCTTCTTATTGCTTTCTCCATTTATAACGTTTCCACTATTGCGGCTGAGCCTGTCAGCGTCGTTGTCGGCGCAACTCAAGGACTTTGCATTGAAGATGCAAGTTGCATCAATCAATTACACCCGTCGATACCAATGACCCATCGGGTCAAGCCTGGGCAGACCATCTTGTTCCATACCCGCGATGCAGTCGATGTTTTGGGCACTATTGCCGCGCAACGGGGGGACACAGAAGACAGCGAAGTATTGCGGGCGAGCATCCTCGATAAATCGCGTTTTTACGACATGGACTACAACTTCGCTCATCCTATGGCAGGACCCGTGTATATCGAAGGTGCGGAACCTGGCGATGTATTAAAGGTCACCATAATAAGCATTGACCCTGGGGAGTATGGCTACACTTTCGGCAGTGGTGGTTTTATCCGCGATCTGATGGAAGGCCAGTTTTTAGCGATCTGGCGGCTGAATAACGAGTTCGCCGTAAGCGATGATATTCCGGGAGTGCGCATACCCAACGCGAGTTTCCCGGGCATCGTGTCGACGCTGCCCGGACCCGAGCAATTGCAAACGATACTGCACCGCGAACAGCAGCTCGCCGATGCGGGCGGACAAGTTATGTTGCCAGTTTCCAACAAAGCGACGCCCGCGACAATCTGTGGCCCTGATGGGTCTGCCTCCAACGAATGCCTCCGCACCTCTCCGCCTCGTGAACACGGTGGGAATATGGACATTCGTTATTTGCAGTCTGGTTCATCGGTTTATCTACCATGTTTTATAGAAGGCTGCGGCCTAACCATTGGCGATCTGCACTATGCGCAGGGAGACGGCGAAGTATCGGGAACGGCGATCGAGATGTCGGCAGATATTCTTATTAGCACGGAGCTGCTTAGCAATGGACCAGATCTGACATATGGCCCTCATTATGAGGGTGTTTCACGGTTTTTAGATATCCCGTCTGAACGATTTTATGCGGTAACTGGAATACCTGTTAAAAAAGAAGGTGACGTACCCCCTCATATGGACTATCTCGATTCAAGAGTGCTAGGGCTCCTAGGCAACGTGTCCAACGATATAAACATAGCAGCTCGGAATGCTCTCGATAGTATGATCAATTACATCGTGGCTACCTATGGGTACAACAGAAATCAGGCGCTCGTTATTGCTAGCGTAGCGGTCGACCTGCGCATTACTCAGCTGGTGGATGCGCCCAATGTCGGGGTAACGGCAGTGCTACCGCTCGACATCTTTGTCGGCGAAATGGTTGGGACCGAGTCACCTTAATCCCCACAGCTAGGAATTCAGTCGCGTCTATCTTGTGTTAATCGCCCAACAATTGCTTTTCGATCTAGTTCGTTACCAAGCAAAAAGACAGCGTGGATATCTTGCGTGGCGCGAATATCATTCAGCGGATTAGCATTCAACAAGAGAAAATCTGCGCGTCTTCCCTTCTCTAGCAGACCACGATCATTAAGACCGAGTTGTGATGCAGCTGCATAAGTTGCGGCTCCAATTGCTTGCTCTGGCGTCATTCCTAAGGCAACAAATATCTCTAATTCCTTATGACCGGTGTAGCCAAAAAAATGATCTGGGAGTGCCCCAGCATCAGTTCCTAATATGATTGGAACACCCCGCGCTGTAGCAGACCCAAAACTTCTTTTTATTGATGCGTCGAGAGTTGAAATCAATTGGTCTAATTGCCACCGAATCAGGTCATTGGAATTAGAGGCAGGCATCGTTTTGTCAGTCTTTGCCAACACTCTGCTGCCGAGCCGAGATAAAGTGGCAGAGGGCAACGTCTCAATTAACAGTGGGTCTTCAGAAATAGTCATGTTGCGGAGCAAAGAAAGCCCCAGATTCGGAATAACGAAAGTATTCGATTCGGCAAGCGAACGACTCAATTCCTCTCCTATCTCGTCCTCGAACCTTCCATGTAAAAATCCCGCAACACCAGCTTTTACCAGCCTAGCAGTGTCAACTGAGTCTTGTTGATGCGCTACTACTTTAATCCCCCTCTGATTAGCCTGATTAACTAACTCGGTGTACAGAGGTTCGGCTAATTTCGGCTGTGTACCCGCTCGATCGTCTACCCATATCTTAATAATAGCGTCTCGTTTTGGTTCCACTGCCTTTATCAGCGTTTGAATATCAGACGTCTGGTCCAAGCCAAACAGTATATTTGTCTCTTGCTCCGCTTCAACAGTGCGAATCTCGTCTAGGAACGTATTATTTGGACCGAAGCCTGTAGGAGCTACACCATAGGCGGCGAGAGGTGTTGCTACAGGTAGCGACTTAAGATCGATAGTGGCTCGAAGTTCATTAATCAACGCAACCGGATCACTGCCTGCTGAAAACACAGTTGAGAAACCGTAGTAGGCATACTGCGAGAGATTATCGAGTAAATTAGCTTCGTTGTAATTTTTCGCGCCCCAACTGTTTACAGACTGATACCCTAAGTGCGCGTGTGCATCGATTAGGGCGGGTATCATTGTTTTGCCTTTTAGTTGCTGTTTCTCAGCTCCAGGTGGCAACTCCGTCTCTGTTCGAATAATGTCAACGACATAGCCTTCTTTAATCAAAAGCCATTCACCAGACTCATAAAGCTTTTCGCCAGAGAATATTCGGTCTGGCTGGAGAGCCATTAATGCTGATTGCGCATTAGCAAGCGCAGGCAAAAGTATAAAACCCGGAAGCCAGAGATGAGTTATTCGCATAGTGTTAATAAGCCCTTCAAAGTAAAACAGCCTTTAGCGTACTTGACAGTCAAATCCCTTAACAAAAGACGCCAAATTTTGCCCCAACTCTTCGCACGGATAGCCGCCTTCTTGAATGATCACTGTCGGCATCACAAGCCTCTTTGCGATCATATTGCCTATTTCATAAAAGCCTTTTGTCGTAATCGACAGACCTGCAATAGGATCTCCCTCAAAACCATCAAGTCCCAAAGCAATAACGAGCGCATCAGGTCCGAACGCTTCAACCTCCGTAATTGCTTTATCTAGTGATTCTAGATAAACCTCATCTCCCGTGCCGCGTGGCAGCGGGAAATTCTTGTTAAAACCAACGCCATCTCCTTCCCCATCCTCGTCTGCATAACCCCAGAAAAATGGATAGAAGCGTTCGGGGTGTGCATGCAAAGAAACGGTCAGCACATCGGCTCGATCGTAAAAACACATTTGCGTACCGTTACCATGATGCAAATCAACATCGAGCACAGCGACACGAGCAAATTTTGTGCGCAGGTGCTCTGCCGCAATCGCAGTATTATTCAAATAACAGAATCCACCGGCTACTTCTGGCCCCGCATGATGGCCGGGTGGACGGCATAAAGCATAGCAAGAAGCGTCGCCGGCAATGACCTGCTCGGCCGCATGAACGGCACTCCAAGCGCTCCAGACACAACTGTTCCATGTATCGCTAGTGATCGGACAGGACGCGTCGAGCATATGAAATCCAGCCTGCGCAACGACCGACTTAGGATAGCCGCCACTGCGAGTGTCGGGATGGATATTTGGCGTCACCTCGTCAGCAGCGTTTGGAATACGCTGCCAGCGCTCTGCTACGGTTTCAAGGAACTTGAGATAGCGCTCTGGGTGAGTGCGCAACAAATGTTCACGCGTGTACGCCGGCGGCGATTCTAAGGTTAACCCTGCAGCTCGCACGCCCTCGAGAAGCATGCCGATCCGTTCTGGTGACTCAGGGTTCGCTTGCGGTATACCGTTAACTAAATAGTTCTTTGGATAATGGTTTTCCTGAGCGCTGCTATAAATACATTTCATCGCGAAGCTCCATTGATATTGAGTGAGGACAGTAAAACATCAGCAAACTGCTCAAGGCTTGTCTCGAGTAACCGCAGTATGTCGCCGATTTGCTGCGAGGAAACGCTTAGGGGAGGACAAACCAGAAAGTGATCGCCTTCTTCTCCTCCACGCGTTCGTCGTGAATAGATGATGAGGCCATTTTTGTACGCGATATCAACAAGTATCAAGTGCGCATTAAACGCCTTGGGTAAAGGAGCCATGGTCTCGCGATCCGATACTAACTCGAATGCTTGCAGTAATCCTTTCCCGCGAACATCACCGATGAAAGGATATTTAGTCATAAGCTTTTCCAGCCCAACCTTGAGCTCGATACCGCGCTGTTCACAGTTCATTACAAGATCGAGTGCGTCGAGCTCATTCAGTACGGCTAACCCCGCGGCACAAGAAAGTGGATTTCCTGCGCTCGTAAAACCATGCATAAACCCGCCATTCGCAAGCACTGGATCAACCAAGCGATTACTCGCGAGCATCGCGCCGAGTGGCGAATACCCTGCCGCAAGACCCTTAGATAAGGCGATCATATCTGGTTCGAGTTGCCAATGTTCTGCTGCGAGAAATTTGCCGGTTCGACCGACGCCGGTCATTACTTCATCTAGTATTAATAGAATGCCAAATTCGCGGCAGATTTCTTGAACACGCTGATGAAAAGTAGAGGGTGCGACAAGCGCTCCTGTTGATGCACCCCCAACGGGTTCATAAATAAAAGCGAGCACAGACTCGGCACCTTGCTTTAGAATCTCCTCGCGCAGATTTTCCGCATAACGTAGGCCGAGAGCATCATCGTTTTCCTCTGAATAAATTTCTCGTTCAAGGTAACACCGCGGCGCCGGAATTTTTGGCATTGCTTGCATCATCGCATCAAAGGGCTCACTGAGCGGGGTATAGCCAGTGATGCTGAGCGCTCCAAAAGTACAGCCATGGTATGAGGGGAAACAAGAAATCACTTTGTGGCGGTCGGGCTGCCCTGTCGCTAAAGCCCACTGCCGCCCTAGTTTAAGACAGCTCTCTACGGCTTCGGAGCCGCCCGAAACAAAAAACACCTTATCTAAGCCTGCAGGGCTCCGAGCGACAAGTTCGTCGGCAAGTTTTTCTGCCGGCTCATTCTCAAAATGCAGACGATACGCGAATGTCCCCTTATCCATCTGCGCAGCCATTGCGGCCAATACTCGCGGATTAGAGTGGCCAATGTTTGAAACCATGGCACCACTGCTGCCATCTATGTAGCGCTTACCATTGATGTCCCACAAATAAATGCCTTCGCTATGCGAAAAGAGCGGCCGCTGGAGTTCGGATTGATAGAATAGCGCCGAGTTTTTTTGAGTCGGTCTAGCTTCATGCGACATTAACATCCCCTTCTTGTTAGACTCAATCGAGCATGAGTGAGAGGCTACCTCAATAACAATTCTGATACAGCCCCTTTGCAGCGAATCGCCTGCTCTCTTAGAGGAGTTGTCGACAACGAATTGATGAGAGACAACCAAGAGCTGGGAAGCAAAATACTATGACAGCATTGCATGGCTTAGACCTACTCGCTATGGGAATCTATTTCATTGTCCTAATTGGAATAGGTCTCAGAGTCGCACGCTCAGAAAAAGAAGGCGGAGACAGCGAGTCGTTCCTGGCCGCCGATCGCAATATGAACCTACTACAAACGACTGCCTCCACCGCTGCAACTGACATAGGAGGAGGCTTTAGCATAGCGATGGGCGGGCTCGGCTTTACACTCGGGATAGCCGGCTCATGGTTTATCGCGATCTCTGGGTTAAGCATCATCATCGTTTCCTTTTTCATGGTGCCAAAAGTTAAACGTTGGGCGGACGCCGTAAAGGGGCTGACTACGGGGGATTTATTTGAAGCGCGCTTCGATCGCCGTACGGGAACCATCGCTGCAGTTGTTATCGGGCTTGCGTGGTTTACATTCGTTGGCGGGCAGATTATCGCCGGCGCTAAACTCGTGCAAGTCACCATGGGCGTTGACCTAACACTAGCTGTTATTGCATCTGGCGCAATCGTCCTAGCCTACACCGCGATGGGTGGACTTAAAGCAGTCATATTCACCGATGTGTTCCAGATGGTGGTCCTTATGGTGGGGATCGTATTCATCGCGGTGCCGATTGGTCTCAACGAAGTAGGAGGCTGGGAAGGTATTGTTGCGCACTTTGAGTCCGACCCCGAAACAGCTTCTATGGTCGAGTGGGGCGCGGCAGGATGGGGAACGATCGCCGAGTGGTTCTTTGCGGTATTTCCTGTTTGGTTTATTTCAATAGCAGGGATGCAGCGCATCATCGCTGCCCGGGACGAAAAAACTGCACGCCGAAGCTTCCTCCTCACAGGTGTGCCTATCGAGTGGCCACTTTTTGCTATCGGCAGCACGTTAATCGGCATGATTGCGCGGATGTTACTGCCAGAAATCACAGACCCAGAGATGGCTACTCCCATGATCATCTTAGAGCTACTGCCATCAGGAATTGCCGGTATTGTGATCGCAGCGTATGTGGCAGCGGTAATGTCCTCTGCTGACTCGATGCTAATGGGTCCGGTCGTTATTTTTGTCAATGATATCTATCGAAAGAGGCTCAACCCGGAGGCGAGTGATAGAGAACTTGTCCGTGTCGCGCGCATCGCAGTAATCGTGTTCGGCATACTTGCGATCGGGCTCGCGTATCGAGTTCCTAATGTGTTGGAGTTAATTCTCTACGCCTACACATTCGGTGCAGCGGGTCTATTCTTTCCAATGTTGGGGCTGTTGTTCTGGCAACGGACTACAGCGAAGGGGGCATACTGGAGTATGCTTTGCGGAGGGGGATCTGCAGTGATTTGGTCATTGGCCGGAGAGCCCTTTGGGCTGGCCTCCTCTTACATGGGCTGGATTATTGGCCTGCCAGTTATGGTCATCGTGTCATTGCTTACCGAACACAGTCCTGATGAGAACAGGATGCTGTTCTACTCAGAATAGAAAATATTAAAGGGTAAGCAACTTTTCGCGCGTGGCAAAAACAAGTGTCTGCTCCAACGCTGCACCAAACATCGTGATCATCTCATCTATTTGCTCTGTATTGATGATGAGCGGCGGACAAAAAGCAAGACTATTACCCGCCACCGCGCGGATCAAAAGTCCTTGCTCTTGGCAGAATTGCTTAGCCATCGCACCCACCCTTCCGTCATTAAAACTCGTGCGCATGCGTTTGTCTTTCATGAGTTCAACTGCTGCGATGAGGCCGGTGCCGCGCACTTCGCCGACCAAGGGGTGGTCGCTGAATTCTCTGAGTCTAGTCTGCATATAAGCGCCCACGACAGCAGCATTCTCGAACAATTTGTCTCTCTTATAGATCTCAAGCGTTTTAAGCGCCGCCGCACAGGCAACAGGATGACCCGTGTAGGTATAACCATGCCCAAAGATCCCTATCTGTTCGCTCGGGTCGCGCATGGCTTCGTGCATAAACCCAGGAATTATGCTCGCACTAATTGGTATATACGCTGACGAAAGCTGCTTCGCGAGGCTCATCAGATCTGGCTTTATTTCCATGGTTGTACAACCAAAGTCATTGCCTGTTCGCCCGAAACCACAGATCACCTCGTCAGCCCAAAATAAGATATCGTACTTTTCCAACACTTTTTTAAGCGCAGGAAAATAACCTTTCGGAGGCACCATCACGCCAGCAGCGCCGCCGACAGGCTCGGCTATAAAAGCCGCTATGGTCTCTTGACCTTCACGCAAAATCAGCGCTTCGACATCGTTAACTAGCCTCTTGACGAATTCTGATTCAGATTCGCCGTTTATCTGTCCATGATAGTAATGAGGCGTAGCAGCGCGAAGTACACCGAGGGCCTTTGTAGGAAGGTCAAAATGCGCATGCATCGCGGGAAGGCCGGTCAACGATGCTGAAGCAACAGTAACGCCGTGATAAGACTTCTCGAAAGCAATAATTTTCTTCTTTTGAGGCTTCCCAATAACGTTAAAATAATAACGAAGCATTTTCACATGAGAATCGTTAGCTTCGCTGCCTGAATTGGCGAAAAAAATACGCGCATCGTCTACCGGAACCATCGATGCCAACTCATCGGCGAGGTCTATTGCGCGCTGATGAGTACGACCACCGAATAATTGGCTGTAGGAGAGAGTCCTGAGCTGTTGGGTTATCGCGTCGATGAGTTCTTCATTGGCATAACCCAAAGACGCGCACCAAAGCCCAGAGAGTCCCTCGAGGTAACACTTACCGTCTTCATCGTAAACATAAATGCCATCACCTCGACAGATTCTTAGCTGCTCGATCTGATTAAGATTAGTTGTTGGGTAAATAATTGTGCTCATGTTTCTCGTAATCACCTAGCTGCGTCTATAACCTTAGGCCGAATTCAAAATTATGGGATACTAAGCTTCAGCGCTAGGTCTTGCCGCCATACGCTCATACCACTTGGCGATATGCGTGTGGTCTGGCGACATAGGCTGACCGACAGCCTTGCCAAAGGTGAGCATACAATAAAGAAAGACATCGGCGAGCGTTACACGTTCACCAACGATGAATTGGCGACCATCTGCCATCTGTTGATCTAGCCAGGCAAGCCTATCTTGAGCCACATTCTTTAAGCCTGCCGCTGCTTCAGGAATCATAATCATTCGATTCTGAAAAATTGGCAGCCCCTCAGAGTAGCGAAAACCATTTAGCATCGGTTCACAAATAGATAGGTCGAGTCTTCGCGTCCACATTCGAGTTTGCGCGCGCTCTGCGGCGGTGTGGCCTAGTAAGGTTTTTGTGCTCGTCTCATCAAGATATTCACAGATAGCGGTAGACTCAGCAATAATCTCTCCGTCATCTAGTTCAAGCGCAGGCAATTGACCCGCTGGATTCCGAGCGAGGTAGGCGGATTCGCGATTCTCGCCTGCCATCAAATCAATCTCAATGAGTTCTAGCGACACGCCAAGCTCGGCAGCAAACATGCGGACAATATGCGGGTTGGGCCCCATAGAGTTATAGAGTTTCATTATGTTCTTGGTCCTTTCTGTTATTGATCAAGTTGAGAAATTAAACTAATGCTAATTAACACCCGAATGCAACGAAAAGCAATTATTTCTACAGGCTCTATAAAGCACACCATCGTGTGATAGTATGATTTCGGACCTGCAAAAACAAAAAAAAGGGCCTAGGCCCTTTTCAAAAGTACTACTCTCAGGATGATCTGCTCAACTGATCTTACTGCTATCAGCTATAGCTAAGGTATCGTCAAATCCTTGATATTTGCTTACGAGGCCATCGGTAATCGTAAACATATGCATCGTTTCCGCTCTCAAATTTTCTGCGCTCATTAGAGCGTGAACTAACACAGTATTCCCTGACTCAAAAAAACTGATCGGTTCAAGCGCCAGATTTGTTAAGGTTAAGGGTAGTTTTGAAAAACTCTCTTCAATAGCTACGCTGGGGCCTATAAACGTTCCAGAATGAGGAAAACTACCAGGTTGCTTCAGTTCAAAGTCATCAGTATGAAGCTTTGACCAACCGTCTAAATCTCCACTGAAAAAACACTCGTATACCTTAATTATTAAACCAATGTTACTCATATTCCTACTCAAACCTCGTGATTTTCTGTCACATTACGGCTGGATAAACAGCTGACACTTAATCTATGAAAAGTTTTCATACTAAAATTGTAAGTACAAATTAGTTTTCTACCTATTCTTGCCGATCTTCAGTCTGTATATACTGTACCTGACCAAATTAGAGTTTCTAATTCTATTTCACTCTCAGTATAGACGCCGCCGCTTTTCGAATCTTTTCCCGTCATCTTAAGCGACCATTTATGATTTCCTATTTTCTCCCACGTTCCAGATTGGAAGCCTACCGTCCTAGTCCCATCCGGCGAGAATCCCTCTCCCGCCCAACTGCATTCGCCAGAATTTGCATCTGGTTCATTTATATCAGCTTCGACAGTTAGCGTTCCATAAACAGCACCGTAAAGCTCAATCTCAGAGATGGACTCCCAGTTTGACTGCGCCACTAATTTACCTTGCGCATTTCTAGCATAGCTCGTTGGACTTTCCAGGGTTTGCTAGACACCAAATAGCGTTAGAATCTAACTCTAGGAGAGGTGTTTATGAAAGGCAAACGATATACAGACGAGTATAAGAAAGAGGCTGTCAAGCAGGTCACTG
>Ga0206677_10001051_pt1 | contig 25994 bp, 26 predicted proteins | sample M130m12015metaG_FD_155475 | JGI IMG/M metagenome (GOLD analysis project Ga0206677, IMG submission 155475) | Ammonia-oxidizing marine archaeal communities from Monterey Bay, California, United States - M1 30m 12015 | ecosystem: Environmental > Aquatic > Marine > Intertidal zone | place: USA...
GCTTTTCGTCGTTTCAGTTCCGATCAAGTTGTCAAATTCAATCGCGTCCAAGTAAACATTCTACGCGCTGCAACTGATGTGCCTTTGATCCACAATTACATGGGCCGCATCCTAGACTTTGACCACTTTGAGGTGGGTGCCGATCTGGATATCGCGTCTTGGGACAGTTACCCAATTGGCTTTCTATCGGACCGCCTAGAAGGGGATGACGATCACAAGGCTGCGTTCTTGCAGCAGGGTGATCCTGACATGCAGGCTTTTCACCACGATCTATATCGCGCCGTCGGCAAAGGCCGTTGGTGGGTGATGGAGCAACAACCCGGCCCAGTGAACTGGGCCCCTTATAACCCTGCTCCTCTCGACGGCATGGTTCGCTTGTGGAGTTGGGAAGCAATTGCACACGGTGCCGAGGTAGTCAGCTACTTCCGTTGGCGTCAGGCACCATTTGCACAAGAGCAAATGCATGCGGGCCTCCTACGCCCCGATAACACCCCGGCATCTGGAATGGCAGAAGCCGCACAAGTTGCACAGGAAATCGCAGCGCTTGGACCGTTAGTTCAAACTCAAGCCGATGTTGCGTTGATCTTCGATTACCCCTCGGACTGGGCCTGGAACACGATGCCACAAGGCGCTGACTTCGATTATTTCCGTTTGGTATTCTCGGCCTACCGCGCACTGCGACGTGCAGGGTTTTCCATCGATATCATCCCAAGTACACGACGTGACTTTGACAGTTATAAGCTAGTCTTAGCACCTGGCTTGGCCAACACAGACCCAACACTGATTAATAGTTTATACAACTGCGATGCATTGGCTGTTCTTGGGCCACGCACAGCGACAGTTACAAATGAGTTGCGCATCCCGCCTGAGACGCAGCCCGTTATCGCAGAAATCGACGTAAAGATTGAGCTCAGTGAAAGTTTTCCACCAAGTCATATTCGTACTGTGTCAGGTGGAGGTTCAGTCGTACATTGGATGGAGAAATTGTCAGGCACTTCGCCTGTCCTGCTAAAGACTGAAAACAATGCAACGGTTCTAACTGGCGATGACCAAATTTGGTACCTAGGCTCCTGGCCAGATGAAACTCTTTGGGATCGTTTGGTTGGAATGGCAGCATCACAGGTTGGACTCCACGCAACGGCACTCCCTGATGGTTTACGCCTTCGCACAGCCGGGACAATCCGGTTCGCGTTCAATTACTCAGCTCATGCAGTTTCATGGAACGGAAAAGTATTTGAAGCATGTTCTGTGACTGCATGGAACTACGAAACTTGCTTACTGGAATAATTCACAGAAAAAGTTAAGCGAGCGATTGCCGATTTTCAAACGTTAAGGGCGGAGTATTTTACGTTTTGAGAAGTGGTGCACCCGAGAGGATTCGAACCTCTGACCCCCTGATTCGTAGTCAGGTACTCTATCCAGCTGAGCTACGGGTGCCCTTGACCGCGGTTTAGTCTTGCCTGCGAAACTATGCAAGCCCTCGTTTAAGCATTGTTGGAAATTATTTTATAAAGCGATATCGCCCTTAGGTAACTTGATACAAAATGAAGTCCCATCAGAGGACGTGTAGACCAATTCCAATGATCCGCCGTGCCCCCGCACTAACTCGTCTGAGATTGCTATTCCTAAACCAGAGCCACCCTTTGAAACCCCGCCCTGAAATGGCATGAACAGATGTTCTTTCGCTTTCTTTGCCAAGCCCGGACCGGTGTCAGTTACTTCAATCAGCCAGTTTTCGGATGTTTCCGAGGCGGTGACAGAAATTTCAGCCGCTTTGCCCGTCGCCATTATTGCTTGGCGCGCATTGCGCACCAAATTGGCGATGACGCGGTACAGCTGCTCAGCATCAGCGCGCACAAACAAGTTCTGCGGAATGTTTGCTATCAATCGGACGCCATGTTCTCCAACAGCCAATCGTTCGCTATCCATGACATCAGCCGTGATCATTTCTAAGGATACCATCGAAAGCGTTGGGCTGGGCTCTTCGGCCTTGCCGAAAGCCAGCGTGCTTTCACACAAGTGAACGGCACGTGTAATGGAATTCACTAATTTTGGGGCAAGGCGCGCAACGGTTGGATCTTCGCTCATCTCAATACGATCGGTGAACAGTTGTGCAGAAGTTAGAATATTGCGCAGGTCGTGGCTAATTTTGCTAACTGCACTGCCAAGTTGCGCCAACCTATCTTTTTGACGTAGAGCGCTGGTAAGCTCCGTTTGCATTGATTTCAGGGCATCTTCTGCTTCGCGCAGTTCTGTTATCCCAGCGCTTGGCGCGATTATCCGCCGGCCATCTTCAGGGGCCAAAGCGTAACTTTGCATGTGATCGACAACCCCTTTTATGGGTTTTACCAGAAAGATGCGCACCGCGAAGAAAAGTAGTGAGGCTGTTATGACAGAGATGATCGCAGACAAAAGCAGAATTCGCAGGCCGTAATCAATCATAGCGGTACGAAGCGGTCCCGCCTCCATCGTCACTTCGATCAGCAGTCCAGCCTCGCGTAAAGGTGCTCCAATGACTCGGATAACTTCATTCTTTGGCTGCATCAGGCGCATCACAGCATCACTCACGAGCACCATCGCAGTTCCCTCACGCAAATCAAACGTCTCTGAAATCTCACGCGGCATCGGGGAAGACAACATCAACTGCCGTGCCTCGTCGCGACGAAGCACGATGTTAAACACGCCCGCATTTTGCAGCAACTCGGCTTCCAACTCAGTCTCAAGCATATCATCAGCCAACAATGCCAATGATGCGATCTGTGCTCTCTCAAGATGGTTAAGAAGATAATCCTCTCGAAACCGCGCAATCGAGGGCACAAAAATCAAAATCTCAGCCAGCATCACGAAGATGGTGGTTAAGATTAGAAATCGACCTGATAGTGAATTGAGCATTGTACCTCAGACAGCCAAAAATTTCACGGGATGAACCGTTGTACGAAACCAACGAGACGTTTGATACCAGTGCTGTCAAATAGCCGAGGCGTGAAATAGGCACCCGCTGCGCGTTTATTAATCTCACCGATTGTTGGATACGGGGCGACCATTGCTGCAATCTGGCTCATCTTCATATTGTTGGCCAATGCCAAAGCCCAAAGATTGATCAGCTCACCCGCTTGATATCCAACAATAGATGCACCAACTGGGCGGCCCTTTACGACCATCAATTTAATGAAACCCTTAGTCTTACGTTCTGCGATAGCACGGTCGTTATGGCTATAATTAAAGCGTACAACTTCCAATTTATCACCATGTTTTTCCTTGGCTTGCGCTTCGGTCAAGCCAACTTGGGACAATTCAGGATCTGTATAAGTCGCCCACGGAATATGAGAGGTTTTCGCTTTTGACGACAAACCAAACAACATTGAGCGTATGATAACTCCCGCGTGGTACCCCGCAACATGCGTGAATTGCAAACCACCGGCGACATCCCCAATCGCATAAACCCTACGATTTGTGGTGCGCATGCCTGCATCAACAACTAAACCAGTACGTGTGCATTCAATGCCTGCCGCCTCAATGTTCAACTTATCGATATTGGCTTTGCGTCCAACGGCTATCAAAAGGTGTGAGCCTTTGAAGACACGACCATCTTTAACCTCAACCTCGATCGCTCCCGCTTTGCCTCTAACTTCCGAAGCCAACGCGTTCTCAACGATTACGATCCCTTCGTCACGCAATGAATTCAAAACTACTTTCGCCAATTCGGGGTCGTCTTTACCCAGTGCTTTCACACCTTCAATGACTGTCACGTCAGTGCCCAGACGAGCATGCGCCTGGGCCATTTCCATGCCGATTGGGCCACCACCGATAATCAACAGATGCTTGGGCTGCTCGCGCAAGTCAAACAATGTCTCGTTGGTTTCGTAGGGGACATTTTCTAATCCTGGGATCGGCGGCACCAACGGTGAAGACCCAGTTGAAATAACGACACGGCGAGCCGTGATGATTGTATCACCAGCCTTAACCTCAGTTGGTGAAATAAACTGGCCATACTCCTCTAAGACGTTAACACCCAACCCTTCAAACCGGTCGACACTGTCGAGTGGTGCAATTGTTGCGATAACGTCTGCGACATGGTCCTTGGCAGCCGAGTAATCAACTTTAGGCTTATGATCTGCCACGCCGTATTGCAGTGCATGCGACTGGCTGTAAGCAGCTCTACCGCTGGCAATCAGCGCTTTGGAAGGAACACATCCGAAGTTAAGGCAATCACCACCCATTTTGTGGCCCTCAAGCAAGGTGACAGAAGCGCCCATTTGACTCGCGCCCGCTGCAACGGACAAACCACCAGAGCCGCCACCAATAACTAATACATCAGTTTTAATACGCTTCATGATTTACGGTCTCTTTTGCCGATGATGGCCTTGATTGCGACAGGCACTAAAGACAGCGCTGCAAAACCTAAAATGGGCAGTAATATATGAAGCTCAAAGATAATGCCGAGGTTCGGTTTTTCGCCCGCAGCAAACACCTCTCCCAAGCCCGCGCCAATCGATGAGAATACAGCGGTCGCAGGAATAATCCCCAAAAAGGTTGAGATGAAAAAGCGGTGCAATGGCACCTGCATAAATGCTGGAATTAAGTTGGCAATAAAGAATGGCACAACTGGAACCAAACGAATTAAGAACAACATAGTCCATTGATTTTCGTCTATTCCATCTTTGATTTTCTTGATGGGTCCTGTCGAAGCGTGCAATTTCGCCCCAAGTTTTTCACCAAATCCATATCTCGCAGCCAGAAAGATAAAAGCCGCACCGAGTGCAGCTCCGGTCACGCTTAACATTGCGCCTGAAGCAGTTCCAAACAGAAACCCGCCTGTTAGCGTGCTCAGCGTTGCCCCCGGCAGCGAAAACCCAACAATCAGGACGTAGGCGATAAAAAACATAAACGCAGTCTGGATAAAGTTCGCATCACGGTAGGCAAGGAGCGCCTCGCGATTGTCGCGCAATGTATCGAACGTTAGGTAGTCGCGCAGTATAAATGCACCGATACCTGCAACAACTAGAATCACGGCAAGTGGCACATGCCTCTTTAGGTCCAGCTTGGAAGCAGAATCAGGCTCTGACTTGTTGAATTTTCTCATAATGCGCATCATTCTTGTTTTTTCATGCCCCTTATCAATGGACTGAACAGGGACAGAGCCGCTAGCGCGAAACATTAATCTCACGCGCCCTTGATAATTACTGCCCTTTTAGAGTGTTTTATCGCAGTTAATCAGTTAATTGAAACAATGGCTCACTGATATCTACGTATTTGTTGCAAAACTGTCCAATTTCCCGCCGCTAGGGTTTGACTTGGGCCTTGCAGCACTTTAGAGGACGAGCTTGAAATTAGACACGCAAGGACCGAATCTTGGTCCATGCGAACAATATGGAGACGGAGCGATGAAACGCACCTACCAACCTTCTAACCTCGTGCGCAAACGGCGCCACGGTTTCCGTTCGCGTATGGCTACTAAGGCCGGCCGTAAAATCCTGAACGCACGTCGTGCTAAGGGCCGCAAGGAACTGAGCGCGTAACTCGCGTCCAGACTAGTTGTTTAAATGACCCCGCCTAAGGCCTCTTTATCCAGCAATCTAGCTGATAAAGAACTGCCTTTGGCGGGGTCTTTGTGCTCTGGCACCTCCTCAAAAATTGAAGTCATCCAAAAGCGTGCTGATTTTTTGCGCGCGTCACGTGCACCCCGCGTTGCCATGCAAGGCTTCGTTCTGCAAATTAACGATCGTGGCGACGACGCTCCAATGCGCATAGGCTACACTTGCTCCAAGAAGGTCGGCAACGCAGTTGCCCGCAATCGCGCCAAACGTCGCTTGCGTGAGATTGCCCGCCTTGTGCTGCCACAGCATGGAGCCGCAGGTACCGATTACGTGCTGATTGGGCGACGGGACTTGACCGTTAAACGAGATTTTCAAGTTCTGCTTGCAGATTTACGCACAGCGCTATCCATGGTTCACCCTAAAAAGGCTCAGAGATGAATTTTGTTGCATTTGTGTTGGCGTTGCCAATTCGATTGTATCGGTTGATATTTAGCCCTTGGGTCGGTTTCAATTGCCGCTATCAACCAACATGCAGCGCTTATGCTCTGGAAGCTTTGGACAAACATGGCGCCATCAAAGGCAGTTACCTAACGGTCCACCGCATATGCCGTTGTCATCCATGGGGCGGCAATGGTTATGATCCTGTGCCTGAAGAAAAAGACTGAACAATTCGCAAAGGATGGACCATGCTTGATCAAAATGACGACATTCATCCCCTGTTCGCCGGCGCACCCCGCACGACTGAATTCAAAAAGCTACGCAAACGTATTGTCCGCATGGCACAAGAGGCGATAAATCAATACGAGATGATCGAAAAAGATGCACGATGGCTGGTGTGCTTGTCAGGCGGCAAGGACAGTTACACCCTGTTAGCCGTCTTGCATGAATTGAAGTTTCGCGGTCTCTTAAATGTAGATATTTTGGCCTGCAATCTCGACCAGGGGCAGCCAAACTTCCCAGCAACTGTCTTACCGGCATTCTTGAAGAAGATGGGCATACCTCACCGAATTGAATACAAAGACACCTACTCCATAGTTGTCGACAAAATTCCAGCTGGTCGCACATTCTGTTCACTATGTTCACGTCTGCGTCGCGGTAATCTTTATCGCATCGCTCGCGAAGAAGGTTGCTCAGCCGTAGTTCTGGGCCACCATCGCGATGACATCCTCGAAACCTTTTTTATGAACCTGTTTCACGGCGGCAAATTGGCAACGATGCCGCCTAAGCTATTAAATGAAGAGGGTGACTTGTTCGTGTACCGCCCCTTGGCACATGTCGCAGAAGTCGACTGTGAAAAATTTGTATCAGCAATGAAATACCCCATTATTCCTTGTGACCTGTGTGGGTCACAAGACGGATTGCAACGACAACAGGTTAAAAAAATTCTTGATGGGTGGGAGGCCAACAGTCCCGGTCGCCGTCAAATCATGTTCAATGCACTGTCCAGTGCGCGCCCTTCTCATTTGTTAGACCCCCAAATTTTTGATTTTGTAGGGCTCAAAAGAGACCCGATCAAAGGGACCTAGACTCAGATGATATTCAGCCCCTGCGTTAACGCTATGCGTAACGGTCAGACCTAACACTCTTGCAAGGTTTGCTTTTCAGGAACGTTGGAGAACATACATTAGCAGCACAACTGGGCTGCAACCACTTACAGAAGTTTGGGATTGGCAAATTGGTGCCCTCAAACGAAACTTTAGATTAGTTGTGGGCATGAGACCAAACTGCTTGCTCCCCCACCCCCAAAAAATCGGAGGGCGCAAAGCTGGATAGCCAAAAACAACGCAAATAACTGAAAATTGGCTTTGTTTGGCACTCAAGAGATTCCCAATTTACCGAATCCACTTGACCTTTCGGGCTGCACTATGTTGAACCCAACACTGAACTCAACGACATTAGGTGGCAGTCCCAAATGGATGATCAGAACAAAAACCTCATTCTGGCAACCGTACTCAGCTTAGCGGTAATTCTAGTATGGACCGTCTTTTTCCCAACTCCAGAAATTGCGCCAAAATCTGAAACAACAGTTGTTTCAGAAAATGGTACCATCGCAACGCCAGATGTTGTCATTGCACTTACACCTACAGCACAGGAAGATGCCGCAAATGTGGTCACTACTGGGGCGGCTGCTCCAGTCGCCCTACTTGAGGCACCTCGTACTTTGATCGAAACTCCACGCCTAAGCGGAACAATCTCCTTATTGGGCGGACGTATAGACGAATTAAAGTTGAACGACTACAAAGTCACACAAGATGAGGGTGCAGACACCGTAACGTTGTTCTCACCCGTTGGAAGTGAATCCCCATATTACGCAATCTTTGGTTGGGCCGCGAGCACAGGTGTGACACCAGCAACAGTACCTAACGCAAACACAAACTGGCAGCTTGTTGACGGCGATGTTCTTACCCCGGGCAAACCTGTAACTTTGGCATGGGACAACGGCGCAGGCCTTTTGTTCAATCGAATTTATAGTGTCGATGCTGACTACATGTTCACAATTACGCAAAACGTAACGAACAACGGATCCACCGCTGCATCCATGGCACCATATGGTGTGCTTGCACGCCACGGCGAGCCGAAAGATCTAAAGAATTTCTTTGTATTGCACGAAGGTCTGGTCACTATGGCTGATGAACTGACCGAGACAAATTGGGACGATATGCCTGATTTTGATATCCATCCAAAAGAAGGCGTACCAGCAGAGCGTATCGACGACGTCAAAAACGGCTGGATTGGTATGACAGATCACTTCTGGATGACAACGTTGATCCCAGCCCAAGACGTTTCATCGCGCCTGACAGCTAAGTACAACCCATCTTTAGACATCTATCAAACTGAGACAGTGATGAAAAAAATTACTGTTGAGCCTGGTGCCACCGTATCCAATACAATCCGGTTGTTTGCAGGTGCGAAAGAATGGGAGACCATCCGTGAATACCAAACCGACGGTGTTACAAAATTCATCGACAGTATCGACTGGGGTTGGTTCTTCTTTCTAACAAAGCCAATCTTCTGGTTGCTTCACGAGATCAACAAATTGATTGGTAATATGGGTTGGTCCATCATTGGTCTCACGCTGATAATCAAAGCTGTTTTATTCCCGCTCGCTTATAAATCTTACGTTTCTATGGCGAAAATGAAAGAGCTTCAGCCTGAAATGGAAAAACTAAAAGCGGCTGCAGGCGATGATCGCCAAAAAATGCAGCAAGGCATGATGGAGTTGTATAAGAAGAACAAGGTAAACCCGGCAGCAGGATGCATGCCAATCTTGCTTCAAATACCGATCTTCTTCTCCCTATATAAGGTGATTTTCGTCACAATCGAATTGCGCCACGCTCCATGGTTTGGCCCGTTCCGTGACCTTTCAGCCCCTGATCCAACAACTCTGTTAAACTTTTTTGGTCTATTGCCAAACGGTGCGCCAGAAGCAGGCAGCGTCATGGCGTTGATCTTTATCGGGATTTTGCCAATCATCCTTGGTATATCAATGTGGTTGCAACAGAAGCTGAATCCAGCACCAACGGATCCAACACAGCAAATGATTTTTGCATGGATGCCATGGGTTTTCATGTTCATGTTGGGCAGCTTCGCAAGTGGCTTAGTCGTTTACTGGATCGCCAACAACACGATCACCTTCACACAGCAATATTTGATTATGCGTAGCCAAGGTTACAAACCTGACGTTTTCGGCAACATCAAAAATAGCCTGAAAAGAAAACCTACGAAGGACTAAAGCATGTCACCGATTTCAAGCATTTGGCGTCATCCGATCAAAGCCCTGGGCCGCGAATCGTTAACGTCAGTTGCTTTGAAAACGGGGGAATGCATGCCTTGGGATCGTGTTTGGGCTTTGGCCCACGAGGCATCCAAAGCGAAGTCTGGCGAATGGGCCCGCTGTGGGAATTTTAATCGTGCTGCTGGCGTTCCAACCCTCATGGCAATCACAGCCAAACTGGATGAATTGACGCAACACATCACGTTGTGCCATCCCGATCGGCCAGACCTTACGTTTCATCCAGATGATGCCCCTGAAGCACTTGTCGCATGGTGTGCCCCCCTTGTCCCAAACGGGCGCGCACAGCCGAGCAACATCATGCGTTTAGACGCACATGGCTATCCTGACAGCGCATATCCCTCCATCAGCTTGGCCAACACCGCATCGCACAATCAAGTTGAGCAACACCTTGGATGCGAATTGTCGATCCACCGTTGGCGCTCAAACATATGGGTCGACGCTACCGCACCATGGGCAGAATTTGGATGGGTTGGCAAAGATGTTGCCATTGGCCAAGCTGTTTTACGGATAAAGGAACCCGCTACACGCTGTATCGCAACGACGGCTAATCCAGAGACTGGCCAGCGGGACGCAGATACGTTAGGGGCATTAAAACACTTCGGCCATCAAGAATTCAGTGTCTTGGCGGAAGTTATCCAAGATGGAACAATCGCCATAGGCGACAGCATGCAGGTACTATGATGCAAATGCAATTTAACATCGCCGACGAGCCAGAGGCCCTCAACAAAGAAAAAGGTCGTCTGCTGTTCGCAGGCGAAACAGACTTTGTAAAAGGCGTCGTTGCTATGGATGGCATGCCGGACGCCGATCGTATGGAGGTTTGCTTTGCCGGCCGTTCCAACGTTGGCAAATCTACTTTGATCAATGCGCTGACTGGTCGCAAGGGTTTGGCACGCGCGTCAAACACCCCTGGCCGTACCCAAGAGATCAACTATTTTACAGCTGGCGAAGAACATTACCTCGTCGACCTTCCTGGCTATGGTTTTGCAAACGCCCCTTTGCCAGTCGTCGAAAAGTGGCAGCGTTTGCTCAAGCAATACCTGTCTGGACGTCAAACTTTGCGCCGAGCATTTGTGTTGATCGATGCGCGTCACGGGGTAAAACCTGTCGACGAGGAGATTATGTCTTTGCTCGACAGCTCGGCTGTGATTTTCCAAGCCGTTCTGACCAAAGCCGACAAGGTAAAGGAAAAGGAACGCTTTAAAGTTATCGAACAAGTAAAAAGCAAACTTGCCACCCACCCTGCAGCTTATCCGGAATTGGTTGTAACCTCTTCGGAGAAAGGTTGGGGCATCGAAACGTTGCGCGCTATCATCGCAACTCTCGAATAGTTGATCGAACGGAAACGGGATGAAGACTCAATACATGGATCGCAATTGGATTGAAACTGCCGAAACACTCAGCAGCGCCTTGCCCTACATGCAGCGTTACTCTGGCGCGACGGTTGTTATTAAGCTGGGCGGGCACGCGATGGGCAGCGATGACGCTATGGCGAGCTTTGCCCGCGATGTTGTTTTGATGCAGCAAGTTGGCGCAAACCCTGTCATCGTCCATGGTGGTGGCCCAATGATCAACGCCATGCTTGAGCGTCTTAATATACAATCTGAGTTTGTGAATGGAAAACGAGTAACCGATTCAGCCACCATGGAAGTGGTTGAGATGGTTTTAAGCGGCTTGGTCAACAAACGTATTGTTCAGGCCATTGGGGCCCAAGGTGGTCGGGCAGTTGGTTTATCCGGTAAAGACGCCCAATTAGTCACTTGCACTCAAACCAATCCTGATCTGGGATTTGTGGGCACCCCCTCTGTGGTGGACGCCTCAATTCTAGAGGACCTGTTCAACAGCAATATTATCCCAGTCATTGCCCCGCTAGGTGCTGGCGAGCATGGTGAGACATTCAACATCAACGGCGACACCGCTGCTGGCGCTATTGCGGGTGCACTGAAGGCTGATCGCCTTTTGCTACTAACAGATGTTGCTGGCGTTAAAAATGCTGACGGCGAAGTCCTCACTGAAATGACTGCCGCACAAATTCGTGAACTAACTGCGGATGGAACAATCGCTGGCGGCATGATCCCTAAGACTGAAACCGCATTAGATGCCATCAAAAAAGGTGTGCGCGCTGTGGTTATCCTTGATGGTCGTGCACGCAATGCTTGCCTACTTGAGTTATTTACTGACCACGGCGCAGGCAGTCTGATCCGCGACTAACGCAACTGTGTCCATGTGCCGCTTGGCACGTGGGTCCAAACCCCATACCTTGCCCCTTATGGAAAATGAACTTTTTATCCGACTTGGTGTATTTTTAGGTCTATTCGCATTGCTTGCGGTGGTAGAAACCCTCGCCCCCCGCCGCAAGCGAACCCAAACTCGTAAAGCCCGCTGGATGACGAACTGGTGCTTCACTGTCGTCAACACAATCGCATTAAATGCTATGGCTTTTGCATTACCGTTGCTGGCCGTAGGTGCCGCAATTGATGCGCAGAGCCAAGGATGGGGGTTATTCAACGCGACCGACCTACCGATCTGGCTTGAAACGCTTTTTGTGATCTTGATCATGGATTTTTCAATCTGGTTGCAGCATTTAATCACCCACAAGGTCCCTCTGCTTTGGCGTTTACATCAGGTTCACCATGCGGATGTAGATATTGATGTGTCCACAGCCATTCGTTTTCATCCAATAGAGATCGCATTATCAATGCTGTTGAAAATTGGATTGGTATACTTGTTAGGTCCAGCCGCCTTCGCTGTCATCTTGTTTGAGGTGATCTTGAACGGTACAGCTATGTTCAATCACGCCAACATTCGCTTACCCTTGGCCATTGATGCGCTTGTACGACGCATTTTTGTGACACCAGACATGCATCGCGTTCATCACTCAACGCATAGATATGAGCATGACAGTAATTATGGGTTCTCATTATCAATCTGGGATCGGATGTTCGGCACCTATATCGCTCAGCCATTTGCAGGACACGACGAAATGGACATCGGTTTACGCTGGCAGGACGAGCGCCCCAGCCGTTTTGGATGGTCAGTTAAATTGCCTTTTACCAACAAATGAATGTAGATATCGCTAAGCTGCTCAGGCCAAAAGTCGCACCCCACGGATTGTTCCTTATGGGACATGTTGCTGTACTCGATCAAACACTGGCACTGATCGGTACCGACAGAAATTTCTGGAAACGCTTCGTAAGTGATCTCGAATATTCAGACGGTCAACCAGATCCAATTGATCGCTGGTCCAAACGTATCATAAATAAAATAGCTTCCGACCTTCAAGGAACGGCAGTCTTTCCGTCAGATGGCCCGCCCTATGCTCCATTCATCGCGTGGGCTGTGCAAAGCGGCAGGTTCTGGCAAAGCCCTACAGGGATGTTGATACATGACACCGCTGGCCTGATGATTTCGATCCGTGGAGGGATAAAGCTGCCGGTATCTAATGCTCCTGGGAAACAAGAAGTGCCAAACCCATGTGAGAGCTGCGCAGAGCGCCCCTGTGTCAATAGTTGCCCCGTCTTCGCATTGTCTGCAGATCATTTTTATGATGTGCCGCGCTGCAAAGCCCATTTGGCGACAGCCGAGGGGTCAGACTGCATGACGAGTGGCTGCATGGTCCGTCAGGTTTGCCCAATCAGCCAGAGGTTCAACCGGCCCTCAGCGCAAAGCGCGTTTCATATGAGAGCCTTTATGCCTAAATGAAAAACGACCACCCGGACCAGGCAGCCGTTTCCAATTCCAAATGCGCAGCTGCGCCTTAACTTAGTGTCCCAAGATCTGACTCAGGAACAATTGTGTTCGTGGGCTTTGTGGATTGTTAAAAAACTCTTCTGGTTCGTTTTGCTCAACGATCTGACCTTCATCCATGAAGATGACGCGGTTCGCAACCTGACGAGCAAACCCCATCTCGTGCGTCACGCAAAGCATTGTCATGCCTTCTTCAGCTAACTCAATCATGGTGTCGAGCACTTCTTTGATCATCTCGGGGTCAAGTGCAGATGTTGGCTCATCGAACAACATGATGCGTGGTTGCATGCATAACGAGCGGGCAATCGCTACACGCTGTTGCTGACCACCAGATAGCATACCCGGAAACTTGTGAGCTTGATCAGGAATTTTCACCTTCTCCAGGTAATGCATCGCTAACTCTTCAGCTTCTTTCTTGGGCGTTTTACGCACCCAGATCGGTGCCAACGTTAGATTGTCCAAGATGCTCAGATGCGGGAATAAGTTAAAATGCTGGAAGCACATGCCCACTTCTGAACGGATCTTGTCAATGTTCTTAAGGTCTGACGACAACAAAGTACCATCTACTTCGATAGAACCCTTTTGGTGCTCTTCCAACGCGTTGATACAGCGGATCAACGTCGATTTACCCGAACCAGAAGGCCCACAAATCACGATACGTTCGCCCTGTTGTACGGTGAGGTTGATATCACGTAGCACGTGGAAAGTGCCGTACCATTTGTTCATGTTTTGAATGCTAATAGCGACTTCGTCGGATACCTGCATTTTTGCTTGTTCAGCCATGTACCGGCCTCCTTATCAGTGATCTGTCGCAAGACGGCGTTCTAGCCACTGCGAATATTGTGAAATGCCGTAACACACGACAAAGAATAGAAGCGCTGCAAAGCCGAACAGCTCCCAGTAAACACCATTCCATTCCGTAGACGCCAGAATTGGGCCACGGATCATGCCCACCAAGTCGAACATGGAAATAACTGAAACCAATGTGGTGTCTTTAAACAATCCCACCGCAATGTTGACGATCCCAGGAATCGAGATTTTCAGCGCTTGTGGCAGAATGATCAGGCGTGTTGCTTGAGCGTAATCAAGGCCCAGTGAATCCGCAGCCTCGTATTGACCCTTTGGTAAAGCTGCCAAACCACCACGGATAACTTCCGCAATATACGCAGCAGAGAATAAAGTAATCATTATCACCACTCGGATGAACAAGTCGACACCTGATCCTGGAGGGAAGAAGTAGCCCAACATCACGCTCGCCACGAACAACAAAGTGATCAAAGGAACACCACGAATAAATTCAATGAAGATCACGCAGATGTATTTGATCAGAGGCATCGAAGACTGGCGACCAAGTGCCAAAGCGATACCCAAAGGCAGCGACAAGGACACGCACGTTACCCCCAACATCATGTTCAACATGAAGCCACCCAAATCACGTGATTGTACCGAATCCAGTTTGCCGATCGACAAAATGGCGCTGTCAGGACCTATGAGCTTAGACAATGACCACACAACCACCGCCGCGACGATGCCACCACCGAGCGCTAATGCAAAGCTAGATTTTTCCAACCGTACAAACACTAGATACCCAACGATCAGGCCAACAAGAGCGAGGATCGGGTTGAAGATTGGACCACCCCAGATCAGCCAAAACGCAAGAAAAGGGTAAAGGCCTGTAAAGATCATCAACTTACGTGGAAGGTCAAAAAATAGAACCGGTGCTAAAGCAACGAATAGCAGCCCAAAGGCCAGCGATGGACGCCAGTACAGCTCAGCTGGGTATTTGAACCCGAACAACAACTGGTGCCAGCGCTCAGATAAAACCGCAAAACAAGCGCCCGAGTTCCCATCTAGAATCTCACGACAAGCGGCCAAAGTTGGTGCTTGCCATATACCATTCAAAATCCACGGCATAGAATTGGACAAAACCAAATAGATCGCAAGTATCGCAAGAACGGTGAGGATCGAGTTCCCGACACCGGCAAACAGATTTTCCTTAATCCATTTTGCCGGGCCTGCCGCATTGGATGGCGGAAGAGAGGCTGGTACAGTTTCCGTACGCACATAGGCGACGGCATTGGCAGATGTATCTGACACGGCTCAGCGCTCCTTCAATTTAGTAGAGTTGTTGTAGACGTTCACCACCGCAGATATGGTCAATGAGATGATCAAATAGAACAACATCAGTAGTACGATACATTCAATCGCACGGCCTGTTTGGTTCAATGTGATCCCGCCCAAAGTTGCGGTTACGTCTGCATAACCTACCAAAATAGCGAGCGATGAGTTTTTAGTGATGTTCAAATATTGCGAGATCAACGGTGGTATGATGACACGCAAGGCTTGTGGTAGCACAACAAGACTCATGATGCGGTTCGGGCGAATACCCATTGCAGCTGCAGCTTCGGTTTGTCCTTTAGACACCGCTTGGATACCTGCACGCACGTTTTCCGCGATGAAAGCTCCGGTGTAAATAGACAGGGCAAACCAGATCGCAATCAGTGGTGCACCAATTTTGATGCCGCCCTTGAAGTTGAAGCCTTTCAGTTCAGGAATCTCAAACGTCAGTCCAGTGATTATAAAAAACCCAATAATTGGCAAAAACCAGATCGCTAGATTTGTTACCAACGTAGATGGGCGAACGCCTGTAGCTTCCTGAATACGCGTGGCACGCTGAGTGACAGTGCGCGCCCCAAAGAAGGAACCAATCAGAACTATCATAGCAGCCAACCAGCCAATGCCAGCTGAAAGGATGCCCATTTCGCCAAAGATGCGTGTGAATTCTGGACCTGGAATATAAACCCCACGATTTGTAAAGGCCGAAATACCAAGAAACATCGCGGCTTCCGCATCTTCTCCCCGGAAAGCCCTCGGTGCTGGCATGACAACTGTCATGATGCCATAAATAATTAAGATCCAAATCAACACCGGAATGTTGCGGAAAATTTCTACGTAAAAAGACATTAGTTTGCTGACTAACCAGTTATTGGACAGGCGCAATACACCCGCAAGAACACCAAAGATGGTCGCCATCAAGCAGGCCAACCCCGCAACAAGTAACGTATTCAGAATCCCTACGAACGCAGCTTTCAAGTTGGTAGATTGGCTGGTGTATTCGATGAGCCGCTGGTTAATATCATAACCTGCAGGCGCACCAAGAAATGAAAAATCAATGTTTAGACCTAGCCGCTGAAGGTTGGTGATAACATTGTTGGCAAGATAGAAAATTATTAAGGCCAGAAGGATCGCCGCGATTGCTTGCAAAGTAAGCGACCGATAGCGGGTGTCATTCAACAGCATAGATAGACGGAACGAACCCTTTGGCGGGTCGGTTATAATTGTCATGAAATGGTTCCCCGTGGTCCAGCCTGTGCTTAATGCAGCGTCTATGCGCCAAAGGCCAAAGATTGGTCTTAAAAGTATTTGTGTCTTTCAAAGTGCAAAGGGCGCGGGATTTCCCGCGCCCTTTGACTAAATTAACTTAACGGAATGGTGGGCTGTAGATAAGGCCGCCATCTGTCCACTGAGCGTTCAAGCCACGTGCTAGACCAATCGGTGTTGATTCGCCGATGTTCTGTTCGAACACTTCACCGTAGTTACCTGATACTGAGATTGCATCTTTTGCCCAAGTTGCGGATAGACCCAACATTTCGCCCAAAGTACCTTCGGTACCCAACAGACGATTGATTTCTGGGTTACCACCAGCAGAGGCAGACATTTCTGCGATGTTTGCAGATGTAATACCCAGCTCTTCAGCTGTAATCAAAGCGTTCAAAGTCCAGCGAACGATATCGCCCCACTCGTTATCGCCGTGACGTACCAACGGGCCGAGTGGCTCTTTGGATACGATTTCTGGCAATAGAACGTGATCATCCGGGTTTTCGAATGTCGCACGAGTAGCAGCTAAGCCAGATGCATCAGTTGTGAACACGTCACATGCGCCTGCTAGGTACTGTTGTTGTGCTTCTGCATTTGTTTCAATTGGCACTGGCTCATAGGAGATGTTGTTGGAGCGGAAAAAGTCGGCCAAGTTCAGCTCTGTAGTTGTGCCAGTTTGGATGCAGACAGTCGCGCCGTCTAAATCTTTAGCTGATGCAACACCCAAATCTTTTGGTGCCATGAAGCCTTGACCGTCGTAGTAGTTCACACCAACGAAAGTGAACTTCAGGTCAACATCGCGAGATAGTGTCCATGTTGTGTTACGTGCCAACATGTCGATTTCGCCAGAAGCAAGTGCTGTGAAACGCGTTTTGCCAGTTGTTGGAACGAATTCGACGGCATTGCCGTCACCAAGAACAGCAGCGGCTACAGCGCGACATACAGCAACGTCAAAGCCTTTCCATTCGCCGCTCGCATCTGGAGCAGCAAAGCCAACCAGACCAGTAGTTACACCACAGTTCAACGTGCCACGCGCTTGCACGTCTTCAAGCGTGCCGGCTGCTGCTGCGCCGGCCGCAAGGCTTGCTACAGTCATCGCGCCAAATAATACGGATTTATTCATTTTTACCTCTTCCTGATTTCCCACCACATGTTTGGATGGTTGCCGATGCATTTCACATCGAATTTGATCTAGCTAAGCAAATTTAGCCAGTGCTGCATAGTTTGCTCGGAATTTTGCTTTGGCGTCAAGGGTCAGTTAGCCATAAACGGCCCCAAGGTCTTTAGTTTCATCAAAAGCGTTAAAGCTGCCCCTACGTCAAACAATCTGTGAAGCATCAAAAAAACGCTTTGCATGCCAAAATGCTGCCTTTTTGACGTCAGACAATGCCTGAGCTTCTTCATCTGCGCCCCACTGTTCTTCTTGCCAAAGTTCGTCAAGGCGCGATTTATTCCATAACTCATCTACGGGTGCATAATCGTAAGCTGTAGCGAATCCGAGAATCAGTGAGCCAGACAAGCTAACAAGATCGTGAAAGGCAGCAAGTTCGTATGCTGTCAAAGCATGGGTTTTATCACTTAACAAATTGAGTGTTTTTTCGTCTTGTGGGATGTGCATAATCCCTTTGCGGGTCTTCAACGGAGCGTCCAATTCAGACGCCGCCCAAGCAAGGATAGGATCCCATTGTTCAGACTGACGGGCCACCAACTCGATCGGGTCAGCCGCGCGGTAACACAGTAGATCGGCGTCGCCATAGGCCGCCAACATGTCAGCAACTTCACTATGCTGGACCATAACCTTATCTATGGAAGCGTTGGCAGAGCGTGTAAACGGCATCAGGTTCGGGTTCACAACATCTTCTTGTGCGTCCCATTCGATAGCTATGGCATCTGCAAGCTTTTTGGTTGGGACATTTAGCGGTGCCTTAGCTGGAGTCTTAACACCACGACCATCCAGTTGGACAGCAAAGCCCCCGTCAACCTCAGCTACACCAACATTTGTCCAGAACCGCTTTTGCTTCCAGTCACCCATACCTCTTCACTCCACATCTCAGTTAAGGCCGTTTCAAGCTGGTCAAACCGGTCGACCAACCGCGTCGCGGCCTGTAATTTCTCCGGGGTATGATATCCCCAGTTCACGCCGATCGAACGCATTCCAGCGCTAGCGGCCATATCCATATCAAAACTGGTGTCACCGATCATAATCGCATCCGCCGAGTTAACACCCACCTCTGCCATTGCCGTATGCAACATGGCAGGATGTGGTTTGGATGGATGAAAATCAGCGACCTGTTGTGTCACGAATAGCCCCTCAAGGCCGTGCCCCTCGATCAACTTATCCAAACCGCGTTTGGATTTACCCGTCGCCACGCCCAACAAAACATCAGGCATTGCGTTCAGTCGATGCAAGCATTCAAGCGCGCCTTCATAAAGAGGTGAAGACGCCACTGTCCCAGCAATCTGGCGGTGGCTCGTGTAAGCATCTTTGTAAGCTTGGATCAGCTGGGCATGATCCGCCGGCGTCAAATTCGGCGCAAGCTTCGGCACTAGCACACCCAGAGAAAGACCAACTAGACCCAACACATCAGCACGTGCCGGTTCCGGTTGTTTCATCCTTGCGAAGGCCACGTTCATGCAGCTGACAATGTCCGCTTGGCTATCCACCAGCGTGCCATCTACATCAAATACAACTAATCGCAAACGATCATTCATTCAAATGTTCTCAAACGGATCTTCTGATGCCAGATCATTAGTCCAGCCAAAGGTGTCCCAGCTGTTTTCCATGTGTTCGGGCAATTCAGCCGTCACCTTGATCTCTTTACGTGTAATCGGGTGCTCAAAACGCATGTGACGGGCGTGTAGGTGTAACTTTTTAGATATCACACCGCCCAATTGGGCACCCCAACCGTCACCCATATTCTCCTGACCAGAACCGCCGTATTTGCCATCACCTATGATCGGATGCCCGATCTCAGCCATGTGTGCACGCAACTGGTGCGTACGACCTGTCAGGGGTTCCATAGCAACCCATGCCGCGCGGGATGCAACACGGTACAGCGTCGCATAAAGCGTGCTGGCACGTTTCGCACCAACCGTTTTATCGACATCACGCGGGTGCACAGCGATCATCTTTTCGCCTTCACCACTCCCGCCGCGACCACCAGCTTTGACCAAGCCGTATTTAACTTCACCAACATAAGGTGTCGGAACGCCAGCAACCAAAGCCCAGTAAATCTTGCGGGTTTCACGGTGACGTAATGATGCGGTCAAAGACTGAGCCGCTGTGCGGGTACGCGCAAGCAAAAGAACACCAGATGTGTCCTTATCCAAACGGTGCACCAGACGTGGCTTTTCATCCATATCGAATTTTAATGCTTCACACATCCCGTCAACGTGACGGGTATGGCCGGTGCCTCCTTGAGTCGCAAGGCCAGCTGGCTTGTTGATCGCAATGACGTGCTCATCTTTATAAATCACACATGCTTGGATCATCTTGCGATCTGCATCAGACACACGGGTCTTGGCCTCTGGTGGCGGCGCCTGATTGTCAGGCAATGGCGGAATGCGCACGGCTTGACCAACTTCAACGCGGGTGACAGGCTTCACACGCCCACCATCCAAGCGCAAATCACCCTTGCGGCACATCTTTTGAACCAACCCCTGCGGAATATGAGGAAAGCGCTTCTTAAACCAGCGATCTAGGCGTTGATCGCCCTCGTCTTCGCCAACGATTACGGTCTGAACACGGCTCATGCCGCACCTCCTTTGAGGAGCCAAAGGCCCACAAAACATGCTATCAGGGACAATACCACTGACGCCAATACATATACCCCAGCGATCCCGATCCGGCCGTCTTGAATCAAGCGCAGGGTATCAAGAGAAAAGGCTGAAAAGGTTGTGAAACCACCCAAAACACCTGTCATCAATAACGGTATTAGGTAGGGAATTTCTTTCTCCGCAAATCCGGCCCACAACAGACCAATTGCGAATGAACCGATGACATTTACGGCCAGCGTGCCCATGGGAAAGGCGATAGCCAACCCCACAAGGTGTCTTAGGCTCGCGCCCACGGCCCCACCAAGGGCTACAAAGATCATCGTTTTCATCATCATGGGTCTGTCGCGCTTACTGCGCCACTTGTCAACCTTGCGTCACTGGTCGCGCTTGGCCCGCAGCTTTGCGAAATAATCTACCCGCTTCTTTAACTCGCGCTCGTAGCCACGTTCTGCAGGCACATAAAACTCAGGACGGTTCATCCTGTCAGGAAAATAGTTCTGCCCTGAAAACCCATCTTCAGCATCATGGTCATATGCATAATCCACACCATATCCCTGATCTTTCATCAAAGATGTAGGACCGTTCAAGATGTGCTTGGGTGGTGGTTCTGATCCTGTTTGTCTCGCAGCGTTTCGCGCCGCCTTATAAGCCACGTAGATCGCGTTCGATTTAGGGGCCAGTGCCAGATAGGCCACCGCCTGAGCTAAGGCCAATTCCCCTTCAGGGCTACCAAGCCGTTCATAGGTTTCCCAGCTTTGCAAACACACACTTTGGGCCTGCGGGTCGGCAAGGCCGATATCCTCAACAGCCATTCGTGTGATACGTCGCGCGAGAAACCGCGGATCTTCGCCACCTTCAAGCATTCGCGCGAACCAATAAAGCGCAGCATCGGGATCAGAGCCGCGCACAGACTTATGCAGGGCACTAATCAAATTGTAATGTGAGTCGCCACTTTTATCATATTGCGCCGCACGACGCATAAGTCGTGTAGACAGAGTGGCTTTGTCAAACTTTGTGTCTGTTTCCCACGCTGCAACTTGTTCGATGAGGTTCAGTAACGTTCGCCCATCACCATCGGCCATTTCAAGCAGCGCTTGGCGTGCGGGTTGCTCCAAGTGCAATTGGCATTCTAACTCTTGCTCTGCCCGTTGCGCCAGCAGCTCAAGATCGGAATGATTAAGGCGCTCCAGCACCAAGACTTGAGATCGAGAAAGCACGGCAGCGTTTAATTCAAACGATGGGTTTTCCGTCGTTGCACCTACCAATAGGATCGTGCCATCTTCCATGTGTGGAAGAAACCCATCTTGCTGCGCTTTGTTAAAACGGTGGACTTCATCGACAAATAGAAGGGTTCCCTGCCCGTTTTGACGGCGAATCCGTGCGGCTTCGAATATCTTCTTCAGGTCAGAAACACCGGTAAAGATTGCTGAAATTTGTACAAAATAAAGATCTGTTTCATTAGCCAACAATCGCGCAATCGTTGTTTTCCCAACTCCAGGAGGACCCCAAAAAATAAGGGAGGTTAATGCACCAGAGCCAAGCATAACGGTCAGCGGCGCATTTGCGCCCAACACCTGTGATTGGCCAATCACCTCATCCAACGCTTTGGGGCGCAAACGATCTGCCAGGGGTCGCGGCATGTCCACGTCCAAGGAAGCACCAAATAAATCAGTCACTACAAACGAAACCTAAGTTGAACGCGACTGCCACCGCGTATGATATAAAGGCGCACACCACGACCAGCGCTTGATAATTCTTCGCGCACATCAGTCGGGCTTTCAACGACCCTCGAGTTCACCGCTTCTAATATGTCACCACGGCGCAGCCCAACCCGCGCAGCAAGCACACCTGTGTTGACGACAACCACGCCCTCAACATTTAGAGCCAACCTCAGTTCCTCGCTTACAGCTGGATTGACCAATGCCAACTCGAGCCCAGTCAAAATCGCATCATCATCGAGTACAGTAAAATCGCGTGGCGGATAGTCGGGCGCTGAAATCAGCTCAACTGAAACATCAGATGTTTCGCCATTGCGACTACGAGTCACAACGGCCGCATTACCAATGCCCCCGACACTCATCCGAAACAGCATCTCCCCGGCAGAAATCACCGGCTGACCATCAACAGCGGTGATCACGTCACCAACCTCAAAACCTGCCGCGCCGAAGGGGCTAATGGGGTGAAGGTCCGTAATGATGATTCCACCAGATCGATCCAACCCGAAAGAGGCAGCCATATCATAGTCTAATACCTGACCAGACACGCCTGCCCATGCACGACGAAAACGTTCACTGCCCGCCTTTGCCTGAGAAACGAATTCCGCAACAAGGTCTGAAGGGATAGCAAAACCAATCCCATTAGATCCTCCCGATCGGGTCAAAATCGAGGTGTTGATGCCAATCAAACGTCCAGCCATATCGACCAAAGCACCACCTGAGTTCCCAGGGTTGATAGGCGCATCGGTCTGGATGAAATAGCCCGTTCCATTGCCTCCAGAGCCACCGGAACGCGCCAATCCAGAGATGATTCCACTGCTCACGGTCTGTCCCACACCAAAGGGGTTTCCGATGGCGAGCGTCAATTCTCCAACTTGCACGTCGTCGCTTGCGCGTAATTGCAAGCTTGGTAAATCGCTCGCTTCTTCAAGCTGGAGGATGGCAAGGTCACTTGCCTCATCGCCCAACAAGACCCGTGCGGAGTATTCGCGCCGATCGTTCAAAACAACTCGAATGTCCGTTGCCATACCGACAACGTGGTAATTGGACACAACGATGCCATCGGCCGATAAAATAACACCTGACCCCAATGAATTTTGCGCACGCGGTTCAGGCGCAGCACCTTCAAAAAAACGCTGGAAGAACGGGTCGTCTAAAAAACTATTTCCACGCGCTTCGGCCATCCGCGTTGCATAGATATTCACCACCGCGGGAGCTGACTGTTTCACAAGTGGTGCAAAACTAAGCTGAATTTCCATCTGTGACTGGGGAACTGTTTGCTCCGCAAAAACAGGGACAGATAGTCCCAGTGCAGCGATCCATGCGATAAGGTATTTCATACCGATTTATATGCGCAGGCCAAGCGACGCATGCAACCCCTGCCGAAAAACCACAAACGAAAAAAGCCCCCGCTGAAACAGCGAGGGCTTTATAAACAACCAAGAAGGTTGCGTGATACTTATTCCGCGTTTGCTTCTTCAGCTACGCGTGCTTTGTCGCCAGCGCCTTTAGCGTCACGGTCACGGTCAACAAATTCGATGATCGCCATTGGAGCCATGTCACCGTAACGGAAACCTGCTTTGAGAACGCGAACATAACCGCCTTGGCGATCTTTGTAGCGTGGGCCCAAGATATCAAACAATTTCGAAACATATTGGTCTTGCTTAAGCTTAGACGCAGCCTGACGACGGGCGTGTAGATCGCCACGTTTCGCCAATGTGATCATCTTTTCGATGATTGGGCGCAGTTCTTTCGCTTTTGGCAAAGTTGTTTTGATTTGTTCATGTTCAATTAACGAGCCAGCCATGTTTGAGAACAACGCTTTACGGTGTTCGTGTGTACGGTTCAGGCGGCGGTATCCACGTGCGTGACGCATAGTCTTTATCTCCAAATGTGCTCTCTACGAGCGTTTTTACTTTGTCCGGCCTGCGATGCGTGTCGCCGACTCTCCTTGGGGCAGATGCCCATTGTGTGACGCTAAGTCGAGTATCGGCATAGGGCCTGTATCGTGCCGGTATTGGGTATGTGGAAGCACTCACACAAGACCGGTTTGGTGTGGCGAGCACATGACACGCCGCACCGGTATTATTTAAAAGTTATCTTCAAACTTTTTAGCCAAATCTTCGATGTTGTCTGGTGGCCAGTCCTCGACGTCCATGCCTAGGTGCAGACCCATGCCTGACAACACTTCTTTGATCTCGTTCAAAGATTTGCGGCCAAAGTTTGGTGTGCGCAGCATTTCTGCTTCGGTCTTTTGGATCAAATCGCCGATGTAAACGATATTATCGTTCTTCAGGCAATTTGCTGAACGAACAGATAATTCCAACTCGTCAACTTTCTTAAGAAGCAACGGGTTAAACTCAAGGCCGTCATCTTCGTCCGCTCTGGACGCTGATTCAGGCTCCTCAAAGTTCACAAAGATACCAAGCTGGTCCTGCAAGATACGCGCAGCAAATGCTACAGCGTCGTCCGGCGTGATGGAGCCATCTGTTTCGATCTTCATAGTCAGTTTGTCATAATCCAGCACTTGGCCCTCACGGGTTGGCTGAACGTCATAAGAAACTTTCTTAACAGGCGAGTAGATAGCATCGATCGGAATAAGACCGATTGGTGCGTCTTCTGGCTTGTTTTTGTCAGCAGAAACATAGCCTTTGCCAGTGTTCACAGTCAGTTCCATGAATACGTCAGCACCATCGTCTAGGTGGCATATAACGTGATCACGGTTTAAGATTTCGATACCAGCGGTTTCGCTGATGTCGCCTGCTGTTACAACGCCAGGGCCTTTTGCGGAGATAGAAAGACGCTTAGGCCCTTCGACTTCCATACGCAGGGCAACCTGCTTAAGGTTCAAGACGATATCTGTAACATCTTCACGTACGCCAGCAACGCTGGAGAACTCGTGAAGAACATTATCGATTTGTACAGATGTGATAGCTGCGCCCTGAAGCGAGCTCATCAGTACGCGACGCAGGGCATTGCCCATTGTCAAACCGAAGCCGCGCTCAAGCGGTTCAGCAACGACCGTTGCTTGACGCGCTGGATCGTTACCCGGCTTTACTTCCAATTGTTGCGGCTTGATCAACTCAGCCCAATTCTTGTGGATCATACGTCCCTCCATTCTAGCTTTTGCCTCATGTCCCAAAGACAAAAGCGCCCGAGGTTTCAGAAATGCGGATTGGGGCCGCGTAAATCACGCGGCCCCAACCGTAATAAATAGCTTAAACGCGACGACGCTTTGGTGGTCGGCAGCCGTTGTGAGCCATTGGTGTCACGTCACGGATAGATGTGATGTTGAAACCAGCAGCAGCCAAGGCGCGAAGTGCGCTTTCACGGCCCGAGCCTGGACCTTGAACTTCGACTTCAAGCGTTTTCACGCCGTGGTCTTGAGCCTTCTTAGCCACATCTTCAGCAGCCATCTGCGCCGCATATGGCGTAGATTTTCGTGAGCCTTTGAAGCCCATCATGCCTGCAGAAGACCATGCAATAGCGTTGCCTTGAACGTCAGAGATCAAGATCTTTGTGTTGTTGAAAGAAGAGTTAACATGCACCACACCTGCGGCGATATTTTTACGCTCTTTTTTCTTCGCGCGAATTTTATCACGTGCCATTAATCAGAGCCTCCTTATTTTTTCTTACCAGCAATGGCCTTTGCAGGACCTTTGCGAGTACGAGCGTTTGTATGCGTGCGTTGACCACGAACAGGAAGGTTACGACGGTGGCGCAAGCCACGGTAACAGCCAAGGTCCATAAGACGCTTGATGTTCATCGTAACGTCACGGCGCAGGTCACCTTCAACGGTGTAGTTTGCGTCGATATGTTCACGAACCTTTAGAACTTCGTCATCAGACAATTCGTTAACGCGACGAGTCGCGTCAATGCCAACAGCTTCGCAGATTGCTTGAGCTGAAGTTGTACCAATACCGGTGATATATGTTAGGGCGATTGGAACCCGCTTTGCAGTCGGGATGTTTACGCCGGCAATACGTGCCACGTGTGCAATTCCTTTTAGTTGCGGGTCCGTAGTTCCGGACCCTTTTTTCACAA
>Ga0206677_10001052_pt1 | contig 25971 bp, 26 predicted proteins | sample M130m12015metaG_FD_155475 | JGI IMG/M metagenome (GOLD analysis project Ga0206677, IMG submission 155475) | Ammonia-oxidizing marine archaeal communities from Monterey Bay, California, United States - M1 30m 12015 | ecosystem: Environmental > Aquatic > Marine > Intertidal zone | place: USA...
GATTGCTGTATACGCTCCGAATAAGTAGCAAATATAGGCTTGACTTGCGCAGTGCTAAGGGTTTTACTGTTAAGCATCCGATCCAGTAATAAAACGGATAAATAAGAATCAGTCTTGTCTGTAATTAATCCTTGCTCGTAGGAACTAATCTCCTGTCGGACTTGGTTGGTCTGTCGTTGTAATTCTTCAACCAACAAATTGTCATTGTACTGTCGCGCCTCATTGATCTCTTCGGTGAGCTGTTGCAATTGGACCCCGTAGGCTTCACTTTGATCTTTAAACGCCATATAATCATCATTGGAAAGAGATCCTGAGGTTTTTGAATTGGCAATATTCTCAGATTTGATGGCCATCGTCAAGCTACCTTTTTCCGCAATAAAAGGAAAGCTGCCATTTTTACCTTCCACAGTAATAAAATTAATATTTGGCTTTTCGACGGCTACCTTAAAAAGAAATTTTCCCGCGACGGAAGGAACCGTATCATAGGGGCGAGGCTGGTTATTGCTATCTGGAATATAACGGATAATCTTCAAGGGTTCGTCTGAATCAATCGTACCTTTGATCACTAACTCGTGTGATTCGGAACAACCCAAACAAGCCAAAACAACTATTCCAAGGAGCTTTTTCATATTAAAATTTTTCCAAAAATACGGAATTTAAGATCTCTTTCCATGGTGATTTTGCTACAAGAATGCCTATGAAAATGTTAATGTTTGACAACAGTTTGCAGTATATTTGCCCTTCATTATGGCAGGAAATTCTTTTGGGCAACTGTTTCGCCTTACGACTTTTGGAGAATCTCACGGCGCTGCAATCGGCGGAGTGATTGATGGATGCCCCTCTGGCATCGAATTGGATATTGATGCAATACAAACCGATCTTAATCGACGTAAACCGGGGCAATCTGCCCTTGTGACACAACGTAAGGAACCCGATGAAGTGGTTTTTTATTCGGGTATTTTTGAAGGGAAAACCACCGGAACTCCTATCGGATTCGCGATTCACAACACAAACCAAAAGTCTAAGGACTACTCCCATATCAAGGACAGTTATCGACCTTCGCACGCTGATAAGGTGTATGATGAGAAATACGGTGTTCGAGACTATCGTGGTGGTGGACGCAGTTCTGCTCGAGAAACTGCCAGCAGAGTGGTGGCAGGCGCCATTGCAAAGCAACTTCTTTCATCTGTTTCTATTGACGCTTATGTTTCTGCAGTAGGTCCAATTGCACTCGATGAAAACTATCAAGAACTGAATTTTGATTTAACAGAAAGTAATCCTGTACGCTGCCCCGACCCTGACAAGGCAGCGGAAATGGAAGCCTATATTCGACAAATCCGAAAAGAAGGCGATACCGTGGGCGGGGTGGTTAGTTGTGTAATTAAAGATGTACCCCTAGGACTTGGAGAGCCTGTATTTGATAAGTTGCATGCCGAACTGGGAAAAGCCATGCTTTCTATCAATGCCGTTAAAGGTTTTGAATACGGTAGCGGTTTTGCCGGAGCCCAACGCAAAGGGAGTCAGCACAATGATCAATTCAATGCTGATGGCAGCACTCAAACCAATCATTCTGGGGGTGTACAAGGTGGGATTTCCAACGGAATGGATATCTATTTTAAAGTAGCCTTTAAGCCTGTTGCAACCATCATGCAAACCCAAACAACGCTGAATAAGCAAGGGGAAATGGTTGAAATGCAAGGCAAAGGACGACACGATCCCTGTGTTGTTCCTAGAGCTGTTCCTATCGTGGAAGCAATGGCAGCATTGGTTCTAGCAGATTTTTCACTCCTTAACAGAAGTACTAAGCTTTAAAATTTTATCCGTACTTTTCGTGCTACCTAAATTGAATTTATTCAGCATGAAAAAATTAGCCCTCCACTGGAAAATTTTAATTGGAATGCTTTTGGGCGTTCTTTTAGGTCTCACCATGTCATTTGTTGATTCTGGAGACTTGATAGTTCGTGATTATGTCAAACCTTTTGGCAACATCTTTATCAATCTACTCAAGCTGATAGCTATTCCCCTGATTCTTGCCTCCCTAATCAAGGGCGTATCGGATTTGAAAGACATCTCCAAGCTTACTGCTATGGGAGGTCGAACTATAGGGACTTATTTGGTGACTACCCTAGTTGCGGTTAGCATCGGGTTGGTTTTAGTAAATACAATAAAACCGGGGAAATCGATTAGTGTAGAAACCCGTCAAGAACTGGTAGAAGCCTACTCTTCCGATGCTGATGCAAAACGTAAAGTGGCCGCAAAGCAACGTGAGGTAGGCCCCTTGCAGGCGTTGGTGGACATTGTGCCAGACAATATCTTTCAAGCTGCTACTAGCAATCGCAATATGCTGCAAATCATCTTTTTCGCACTCTTTTTTGGAGTGGGAATGATTTTGATTCCAGAAGAAAAAGCCCGAAGTGTAAAAGGTTTTTTTGATGCTTTTAATGAAGTAATTCTCAAAATGATTGATCTCATCATGTTGATTGCTCCTTATGGAGTATTTGCATTGCTAGCCGCCTTAGTGGTGGAAGCACCCAGTCTGGAATTATTCAAAGCCTTGGCTCTCTACGCGATTACCCTTCTTTTAGGCTTGGCTTTGATGATTGGAGTTTATGCTGCTGCGGTTCGCGTTTTTGCCAAGCGGAGTCCTAGCTTTTTCTTTAAAGGAATTGCGCCAGCTCAGCTTTTAGCTTTTTCCACTTCTTCTAGTGCCGCAACACTTCCGGTAACGATGGAGCGTGTTGAAGAACATTTAGGGGTAGATGAAGAAGTTGCTAGTTTTGTATTGCCTATTGGTGCTACGATTAACATGGATGGGACCAGTGTGTATCAAGGAGTAGCGGCTGTATTTATCGCCCAGGCCTTTGGCTTGGATTTAAGCCTATCGGCTCAACTGGGTATCATTTTTACTGCAACCTTGGCCTCTATTGGTACCGCGGCCGTTCCAAGTGCAGGCATTGTTATGCTGGTAATTGTCTTGGCGCAGGCTGGAATTCCAGAAGCGGGTCTAGCACTTATTTTTGCTATTGACCGTCCGTTGGATATGTGTCGCACCATTGTAAACGTTACTGGAGACGCAGCTGTTTCCCTTATGGTAGGAACATCCTTGGGGAAAGTCAAAGCAGTTCCGCAAGAAAAAAAATGGGATGATCATTACCCTAAAAAGTAGTACAAAGCGCACCTTTACTTTTCTTAAGGTATACCTTCTGTTGTTTTTCCTGCAATAGAACTTTTGGATCTTTGATTTGGTAGTCTAAGACTAAGTCGCCATCGCAATAAACACCATTTCCGTCGGAGTCCCAGCGAATGCTCACATAAAAAACTTCGTCACTCGTGGAAAAGGAATCCCATTTTTGTTCAATAATAGGGAGGCTTGCCTCAAAAGGTAATGTCTTGGTCCAAAAACAGCTCTCTTTTATTAAGGTTCTTTTTTGTGTATCCGAATCTTTCGTATGGATTTGCACCTGAAAATGACCATGAAGAATGGGGCACGATTCGGTAGCTTGAAAATAGAGGTGCAAGTTTTTCTTAGGTAGTGGAGCATGAAGAGACTCCTCAGGATAGCACTGTACAAAACATAAACTCAAACAAAAAATAAATAATAGTCGTATCGTAATAAATGATTTAGGATACGGCTAAAGTATTTTAAGGGAATTATTCACGAAATAGAAAAGTAGTTTCTGGTGAAAGAGCCGTACTATGTGGCTGTTCCTTTGTTCTATTCGGCGAACACTTTATTTATGAAATAAAACGTTCTTTGAACCCCGTGGGAGGGGGAGGACAACTGCTGTGCGTTCCAAACCAAAGCTTTCGATTGCGAGCAATCAAATGATAGACCCCATCGGTGAAGCGTGTAGGGAGGAATCGAAAAAGCACCAGCAAATTGAAAATGCCACCAAGCTTTTGCGCAATGATAAATACCGCTGCAGAATGCATCCAATAGGCTTGTCCCTGTTGCCATAGTACAATAGAATCTTCTGTTTCCAATCCGCGCTCTTTTAGGAAGTCTTGCCCCAGTTTTCCTTCTAATTCCGCAAAAGAAAAGCGTTCTTTCGCATCGTATTTCAGGACCTGTTTCACCCAAAAGTGACATAGCACACAGTGTCCATCGAAAAAAATCACAAAGGGTCGTTCTGAAATCATCAGGCGAGTTCTAATTGTTCTAAATCCACTTGAGTAGTGAAAATACCGTAATTAACAAAACCTTTTTTCTTCTCAATACTATCCAGAGTGCCCACCGAACGGCTGTCTTTAATACGTACCTTGTCTCCAACCTTAAGTATTACTTTAACTTTGGGTTTTACAACAGCTGGTTTCTTTTTGACCTTCTTTTCTTTACGGATTTTCTCCATTTTTTGCTGCACCTCTTGGTCAATCTTCTTTTTCTCCGCTTTCTCTTTTTTTGCCAGCGTAGCTGTTTTGCGTTTTCGTTTGGAGTTTTCGGTCTCTATCATTTTGAGGAGCTCCGCGATAAGAGGGCGTTTCTTGTTATTGACAAAATAGCGTTCCGCCAAATCATTGACTTTGTTCCCTAAAACAATCATCCGCTGGTTGTGGTCAAAGAGCTCTTGATAGCTGGTTAATTTGGATTTGATTTTTTGATTCAGCACTTCCAGTTTCTCGGACTCAACTTGAGCTTTATTTTCTTTTTCCCGAAGGGATTGCCCTGTTTTAGCCATTTGACTGCGTTCTTTCTGCAGTTTGGCAATAGTGGCATCAAAACGAACTTTGCCACGTTCTATCTTCTTCTTAGCGCGATTGATTAAGCTATAGGGTAAACCGTTTTTTTGTGCCACTTCAAATGTAAAGGAGCTACCGGCCTCCCCAGTGATAAGTTTGAACACTGGTTCCAATGTGCGATTGTCAAACTGCATATTGGCATTTTCCATAGCTGGGAGTTCGTTCGCCAAAACCTTGAGATTGGAGTAGTGGGTTGTGATCAATCCCAAAGCATTGCGTTCGTAGAAGTCTTCTAGTATTACTTCAGCTAAAGCACCCCCTAGTTCTGGATCGGATCCCGTTCCGAATTCATCAATCAAAAAGAGGGTGTTCTCATTGCATTTTCGCAAAAAGATCTTCATGTTTTTCAATCGATAGGAATAGGTGCTCAAATGATTTTCGATCGATTGATTATCTCCAATATCGGTAAGAATGCTATAAAATAGCGTGGCACGACTTTGTTCGTGAACAGGAATCAAAATGCCACTTTGTAGCATTAATTGGAGGAGTCCCACTGTTTTCAGGGTAATGCTTTTTCCTCCAGCGTTAGGGCCAGAAATGACAATGATTCGTTTGTCAGGATTTAGATGAATGTCTTGCGGATAGGTTTTTTTGTTCTCTGCCTGGTGGGTTTTCCACAATAAAGGGTGATAGGCTTGTACGTATTCAATTTCTGAACGTTCTGTGATCTTTGGGAGGATTCCATTGATGTCTTGTGCATAGCATGCTTTGGCATAGACCACGTCTAACGAAAGGAGATAATCTTGATACTGGCGGATCAAATGGACAAAAGGGCGCAAAAAATCGGTGAGTTGACTGAGGATTTTTTTGATTTCTTCGGTTTCTTCAAAAACAAGATTTTGCAACTCACGAGTCAATTGTGCAGTGGCTTCGGGTTCCATAAACACAATACTCCCTGTTTTGGAACTCCCCATAATGGTGCCTTTAATCTTTCGTCGGTGCATGGCTTTGACAGCCAATACACGCTTATTGTCCAGTACGGATTCCCGAATATCATCCAAATAGTCTTGTTGGGTATAGTAACTCAAGGCTTTGTTAAAGCTTTGACCAATGCGACCTTTTAACTGATTGATTTGCTTTCGAATTCGTGCCAAATCCTCTGAGGCATTGTTACGCACTTCTCCAAAGCGATCGATTATCGCATCGACTTCTTGTTTGATCTCCTTGTTCAGCTCAATTTCTTTTCCTTGGGCAAAGAGTGTGGGATAGTAAGATTTGAATTTTTTGAAAAACTTCAAAAGGGTGTTCACTGTTTCGGAAGTGCTGCCAATATTGCGAAATGCTTGAATTTCCAGAACACTATTTTCAATCTGTAGCATCTGGATGGCTTTGCTAAGATCTTCAAAACCGTGATTGGGAATTCGATTGTCGTTATCAAAAGAGGCGCGAAACTCAAAAACGGATTGGAGCTGTTGATGGAGATCTGGACTGTTGGGCAGCGGTTTGCTTTCCAAACAAGCGGTGGTACCCATTTCCGTAATAGCAAAAGCAGCCATTTGTTTTAAGACTTCTTGGTATTCCAGATCTTCAAGAGTTTTTTGGGGGATATAAGCGTTTTTGTTTTCCATAACTTAGCACTGCAAAAATAACGAAATTATGGCTGTACGAATTCATCCCAGCTGGGAAAAGTTGCTTCAAAGCGAGTTCGAAGCTTCTTATTTTCAAAAGCTTATCGAATTTGTTCGAAGGGCCTATGCTGCCGAGCCCTGTTATCCTCCAGGTTCTGAAATTTTTAAGGCTTTTGATGTCTGCCCATTAGAAAAAACCCAAGTAGTGCTGTTGGGACAAGACCCATACCACGGTCCTGGGCAAGCGCAAGGCTTGTGTTTCTCTGTTCCAGAAGGAATCCTATATCCTCCTTCTTTGATCAATATTTTTAAGGAGTTACAAACGGATGTAGGAAAAACCTACCCCAAAAGCGGTGATCTGACAGCTTGGGCTACCCAAGGCGTACTGTTATTGAATGCAACGCTAACGGTGGCTGCTCATCGGGCTGCAAGCCATCAGGGAAGGGGATGGGAGCGGTTTACCGACGCCGTGATCCAAAAGTTGTCCACAGAAAAAGAAGGGCTTGTATTCCTTCTTTGGGGAGGCTATGCCAAAAAGAAAATCCCATTGATCGACGCCACACGCCACCTGATACTTACCAGCGGGCATCCATCCCCGTTAAGTGCTAACCGTGGCTATTGGTTTGGCAACCGCCATTTTAGCCAATGCAATGCCTATTTGCTATCCAAAGGGCAGACACCGATTGAGTGGTAGTAGCCATCTTCCTACAGTGATTGTGACAGAAAAGTACTAGGTGTATTGATTTTAAGCCTTTTTAGCTAATTTTAATCAATGTTTGCACTTATTCCTTGAATCTAGCCCTTACTGTTAAATAAAAATATGGAAAAAAACTATTTGAACAGTGTTGTAAAACAGTTTGAATATTACAAGATATTAGGGGAAAAAACATTTGCTCAGTTAAATGAAGAAGAAGTGTTCTTTCAATTTAACGAAGTGCATAATTCGATTCCAGTAATAGTCAATCACCTTTGGGGAAATATGAAATCCTGATGGACAGACTTTTTAGTTTCAGATGGTGAAAAGAATGGCGAAATAGAGACTTGGAATTTGAGTCCGTTATAGATTCAAAAGAAGAAATGCTCAAAAAATGGAATGACGGCTGGGCTTGCCTGTTTAAAGCTATAAACACACTCAATAAGGATAATTTTCAAACGGCTATTTTCATTAGGAACAAAAGGCATTCGGTCATTGAGGCGGTAAATAGACAGATGATGCATTATGCATATCATATCGGGCAAATTGTGTGTGTTTGAAGAATGATTAAAGGTGAGAATTGGTTGAGTTTATCAATTCCAAAAGGAAAATCGAAAGAATTTAATTTTGAAAAATTCTCGAAAGGGAAACACAAAGGACATTTTACAGATGAAGTAAAATAGCCATGATAAATTCAGAAATAGTCGGAATTCTTGAGCAGAACAGAATGAAAAAAGCAATTGTGATCGGAGCAACTTCTGGAATTGGCAATGAACTGGCTCAAATCCTTGTTCAAAACGGATATAAGGTCGGAATTACAGGAAGACGGCTAGCGGAGTTAGAGCGATTAAAAAAAAGAAATCCGGAGCATTTTACAGTAAGTTCATTTGATTGCACCAAAGAAAATAATTCCAAAAAATTAAATGATTTGGTCGATCAAATTGGAGGACTTGATCTTCTGATTTTAAGTTCTGGAACAGGTAATTTAAACGAAATTCTTGATTTTGAAATTGAGAATAAATCGAGCCTTTTAAATGTAAACGCTTTTACAGAGATCGTTGATTGGACGTTTAATTACTTCGAAAAGCAAGGAAATGGACATTTGGTTGCTATAAGTTCTATCGCAGGAATTAGAGGAAGCAGAATAGCCCCAGCTTATAATGCTTCCAAAGCATATCAAATCAAATACTTAGAGGGGTTAAGGCAAAAAGCAACAAAAGTTAAGATGCCGATTTATGTGACAGATATAAGGCCTGGATTCGTAGATACTGATATGGCTAAAGGTGACGGTCAATTTTGGGTTGCTACAAAAGAAAAGGCGTCACGTCAAATTGTTGGAATTATACAGCGAAAAAAAGAAATTGGCTATGTGACAAAAAGATGGTGGGTTATAGCTAAACTATTGTGGCTGGTACCCAACGTGATTTATAAGAGAATGTAAACTAGTAGAGAAAGGGTCGTGCTACTCAGTGAGTCATTGACAGCAGAAGACTTATTAAAAAATTGGGTGACTTAAGTGCAGATCATATCGGTATGATCAAAGAAAACCTAAAAATAATGATGGGCTTAGAATAAATTTTTCTCAGCCTCCCACACGTTTGACATTATGGCCAAGGCTTTCTAATTTTTCCATCAGAGCCTCTCGATAGTTCCCTTGAATGACGATTTCTCCATTTTTAACCGTTCCTCCGGTACCCACATGCTGTTTTAAAAGCTTAGCCAAGGCTTTAAGTTCGGAGGGATCTCCCTCAAACCCTTTGATTAATGTTACGGTTTTCCCCGCACGACCTTTGTTACTAAAGTGTGCTTCTAGGTATTGTTTTTCTGGGATTTCTTCGGGTTCCTGATAGTTTTCCGGATCTGGGGCTAGGTTGTCAAACTGAATTTGACTTAGGGCTTCCAGACTGTTGAGTTTTTTGTTTTTCATCGGGCTTCAAATTTCAAAAATACAAAATCCGAACGCGGCAATTTAGTATCTTCGAAAATGCGTTTTGCAAAAAATAAATTGGATTCGTCAGAACTCTTAGACTTATACCGCTCTATCCTCTTGCCGCGACGGATTGAGGAAAAGATGCTAAAGTTATTACGACAGGGTCAAATCAGTAAATGGTTTTCGGGTATTGGCCAAGAAGCCATAGCCGTAGGCGTTGCTGAAGCCCTAAAAGAAAACGAATATATTTTACCCCTTCATCGCAATTTAGGAGTATTTAGCTCTCGGAACATTCCTTTGTATCGGCTTTTTGCTCAATGGCAAGGCAAGGCGAGTGGCTTTACCCAAGGTAGGGATCGGAGTTTTCACTTTGGCACCCAGGAGCATCACATTGTAGGAATGATCTCTCATCTTGGACCTCAATTGGGCATTGCCTGTGGTATTGCGCTTTCGCATAAATTGGCACGACAAAAGAAAATATGCGCGGTCTTTACCGGAGAAGGGGGTACCAGCGAAGGGGATTTTCATGAAGCGCTGAATTTGGCTTCCGTGTGGAAGCTTCCAGTGCTATTTTGTATTGAAAACAACGGTTATGGACTTTCAACCCCTAGCAAAGAGCAGTTTGCTGTTACGGATTTGATCGATCGTGCGCCCGGATATGCCATGGAAGCGCATATAATTGACGGGAATAATATTCTAAAAGTTTATCAAGAGATTAAGGCGTTGGCAAAAAGCATGCGCCAAAATCCACGTCCTGTTTTGGTGGAGTTCAAAACCTTTCGTCAACGCGGACACGAGGAGGCAAGTGGTGTGGCCTATATGCCCAAGGCCTTACAAGAAAAATGGAAGGCTAAAGATCCCGTTGTAAACTATGAAAATTATTTACTGGAAACCGGAGTGCTTACGCAAGCAGATAAAATAAAGATAACGGAAGAAATCAACACTGCCATTCAACAGGACTGGGAAAAAGCAAAAGTGGAACCGACTATTGAGGGGTATGTAACTAAAGAATTAAATGATGTATATCAAGAGACTGAAAATGTGTCTTTTGAAAAATCTAATTCCACTACTGAAATGCGTTTCGTGGATGCCCTCCAATTAGGACTTGATCAGGCATTTGAAGAACATCCTCAATTGATTTTAATGGGGCAGGACGTAGGAGCCTACGGAGGTGTTTTTAAAATCTCAGAAGGGCTGATGGAAAAATATGGCAAAGGTCGCGTACGGAACACCCCATTGTGCGAATCGGCTGTGATTTCCTGTGCCTATGGCTATGCGTTGACTGGAAAAAAAGCAGTGGTGGAAATGCAGTTTGCCGATTTTGTTTCTACGGGCTTTACGGCCGTAGTGAATCTATTGGCCAAATCGTACTATCGTTGGGGTCAAACTGCCGATATCGTTTTGCGAATGCCCTGCGGTGCAGGGGTGAATGCAGGACCTTTTCACTCCCAGTCCAATGAAGCTTGGTTTACAACCGTTCCGGGCTTAAAGGTCGTTTATCCCGCCTTTCCTGAGGAAGCTAAAAGCCTTTTGCTGGCAGCAGTTGCCGATCCTAACCCTGTCTTGTTTTTTGAACATAAGAAGCTCTACCGTACCCTGAGCGGCCCGGTATCAGACGAAGCCGTATTGCAGCCTTTTGGAAAGGCCATTTGTCGAAATGAAGGCACAGCCCTTACCATTGTCACCTATGGACTTGGGGTCCATTGGGCGTTGGATGCTGCGGAACAATTCCCCCCCGATCAAATTGAAGTGATCGATCTTAACACATTGGTACCATGGGATCGGGAGACTGTGTTTGCCTCGGTTCGAAAAACAAATCGAGTTTTGCTATTGCAAGAAGACAGTCAGTTTGGAGGCTATATGGGTGAAATTGCCGCACAAATTGCCGAAGATTGTTTTGAACAGCTCGATGCACCCGTGGGGCGTTTGGGAGCCTTAGACACCCCCATTCCTTTTGCCGCTACTCTAGAAGCGAACTATATGCCAGAGAAACGTTTGCTGGAGAAGATAGAGAAGGTTTTGGCGTATTAGAGCTTATTTTAAATAGACTACCCAAGATAGAGTGACAATACCTTAGGAAGAAGGCAATCAACATAAAGAGAACGCAATGTATTGTAAAACGGATCTAATCTAATGGAAAAACGTCTTTGGAGATGCTAGGGAAGAGGGTCAGCGCATTTTTATAGTATAATTTCCGCAAAATAGAGTCGGGGAGGTTCAGCCCATACAAACGCCAATGTGCATGACGCTTACGATAGTAAGGGATGTACTCATCATCGGTTTCCAATACACGAAAATAGGTGTGATATTCCTTTTCATTATAACTGTCTTTTCCAAACAAAACACGCTCACCATAGGCAATTAGAAATTTGCGAGCCGTATGAGGTTGGCGGCCCAATTCTGCTAAGACAGCTCCGATTTCTGTCATCACATTGGGATAGCGATCCAAATGTGTGCCCAATCGATTTAAATCACCACCCATCCAACCCAAATGTGCGTTAATAAAGGTCGTGTTAGGATGCTTTTTAAAAACATGATGCTGTTCGGCCAATACTTCTTCAAATGAAGGATTTCTTGACGGATCTCGATAGCGACTGGGTTTTTGTCGTAATTCCAGCCAACGCTCGTTAAAACGATCTTTTGGTGCCCAAAAGGAGGCTGGTTCACCAGAATGAATGAGTACGGGAATACCATTGTCAGCACAAGCCTTCCAGATCGGATCCAAACGAGGATCATCCACGGGAATTCGATTTCCGTTACTGTCATGATCTGTCAACCCCAAGGATTTATAAACTTTAAGACCGATTACACCATCAGTGACTGCTTTTTGAATCAACTCAACATTTTTGGAAGCAAAATCAGCTTCGTCAATCGCTTCAAAGTCAATATTGAGAAACAATCCAAAGCGAGTAGGGGCATTCTCCTGGACATTTTTCAGGGATTTTTGCAGATAAAGCCCTCGAAAACCACTCAAATTTACCATAAAACCCATATTGAGACGATCCATTTCTATTGTGAGTTTATTCAAATCTTTCAAAGGCATGTCAAATTGATGGTTATGGACATCCACAAAGGGGTATTTGGCCTGAGTTAAAAGCGTTTCGGAGACCACTAAGGTGGATTTTGGCTCATAGTCTTCAATATCCATGCGATTATTTTTGGTTTGAATCAAATCCAAAGCGGCATAGGAAAGACCTGTCAACAGTGCAAGAATAAGAAAAGTGCGGAAGAAATTCTTCCAATGAATCCAGCGTATCATTATTTAATACCAACTAAAACAGCAGTGGTGTCCCAACGCATGCGCATGGAAACCCCTGTGGAGTCTTTAACAAAATCTATGGTAAACTGCTCTATTGGTGTAGAACTCTGCTTTGAAGGAACGTTTACGCGCATCACATCATTGATATAGTCTGGTGGATAATAGCCAAAAGCACCTGCCTCTGTATTTAAGGCCAAAATCCAATGATCGGGATAGGGAATAGCGTACATGCGGTAGGTGCCTGCGGCTAACTGACGGCCATGAAATGAAATAGGGGACTCTGTTTCGAATTGGGTGGACATATTCGCTCCAAGACGCCAATACGTATCATATGGAACCAATGCACCTTCCTCGGCTGAACCAAAGAGCAACCGTTCCTTTTTAAACGGACGAAAGTAAGTGACACTAACATTCAGGGTTTCATTTTCAATTTTAGCCGTTCCGCGCGGACTCTTTGGATTGATAAATAATACATAGGTTAAGTAGCCCGTAGCAACCGCCAAAATAACTACAAGGCTTAGAATAATTTTTTTAAACATGACATAATAATTTATTTACAAATTACTTTGTTTATATCCAACGACAAAGGGGATAGTCTAGAAACTTCTTATTTAACATAATGTTAATTATAGGAAAATAGATAATGAGTTTTATATATGTTAAAACAATTAACATTAAAAAAAGATTCCCGTTAAATACTAACAAAGCGTTCGTTTACTGCTCCCGTTCGTACAGGCAGCAAAGCGGCAAAGATGTATATACATCTTCTGGGGCTTTGGCGCGATCCGTGTCGTGACCAGCAGCGGCAATGGCTTCGTGAATGGCATTTAAATCTTGCTTTTTTGCATTGTAAATAACACTTAAAACATTGGAAGGGATATCCCAAGTTACCATTTTAACACCCTTAACAGCAAGAGTCGCCTGTTCGATTCGTTTTTTACACATTTCACAGTTACCACTAACAATAAATTCAGTCTTTTCAGCCTTTGATAATTTCGTTTGTGCAGTACCCCAGCTAATGCCTAGTAACAGCAGTCCGATTGTAAATATTCTATTTTTCATTTTTATTTGTATTTAATTTCCATCGCATTCCAATGTATGCCATTTGTCCAAAAACTGGAGCATAAATTTGAGCGCTATCAAAAAGAGCACCGAAGGGCTGATCCGCTGCAATGATCGCATTGACCTGACGGTAATCCCCTAAGTTTTCGCCCCCCACATAAACTTCTAAGGCTTTTGAAAACACCCGTGTCAGCTGGCTATTGAGTAAGCTATATCCAGGTGCCCAGCGGCCAGCACCATCTCTTGGGCTAGCAACCAGACGTTGTTTTCCCAATCCGTGCCATGTCAAATCCCATCGCCATAGGCGGTCTTTTGGAGTAGAACTACTCTCCCATCCAATATTGACAAAATAACGGTTTTTGGATTGTAAGGGCAGTTGTTTTTGACCGCTTTTATATTGGGTTTCAACAGCATAATTTTTATACGCCAAGCGAAGATTCCACTGTGGCACAGGAGTATAATCCACTGCCACCTGAAAACTTTTGGCGAAACTATTCCCTTGAAGGTTATAAAAATCAATTTGACCCGGGATTTCCCAGTCTACAACCACTTGATTTTGAAAATCCGTTATATAATAGTCAAAGGTGATATCGGCTTGTTGCGCCCCACGAAGGAGAATTTGACGATAACTGAGGCCATAATTCCATGCTTTTTCTGCCTCTAAGCCATAAAAAGCACCACCATTGGATTGGATATTGACCTGTCGGTTGGTTCCAAATTGTTTTTGCTGCTCGGCAAAGATATTTGCTGCTTTGCGCCCCTGTCCCGCAGAAGCTCTTAGAATTACTGTTTCTATCGGTGTATAACGTAAATGTACTCGAGGGGTGATAAAATTCCCTAGGTTGTTATGGGAGTCAACGCGTAAACCTGCAGTCCAGTTTAGTTTTTCGGTGGTACTACTCACTTCAACAAAAGCTCCCAGATTACGGTCAATCCGCCTCCAGTCTTTAGTGTCCACCAATTCATCATAAGCATCATAGGTTGCATTAATGCCCGTTTTAAAAGTGGTGTTGGTGTTACCAATGATGCTGTTATACATGATGTTTAAATAGGAGCTTTCATGGTCAATATCATAGTATCGTTTACCAAAGAAGGATTCTTGCTGGTGTCTACTATAGGCTGTCTGTAGCCCCCAACTGCGATAGGATATGGTAGGATTAACTTTTCCAATTTTCAAAGCACCCTCCCAACGCTTGGTTTCCAAAAGGCTCCCCCAAAAAGTGTTATCACTTTGGTTGGGTTCAAACGATAATTGGCCCAATTGTTTTTCATCGTTCATTATTCGAAGGTTTAGAAATCCTACCCATCCCCTTTCCGCATCGGTATATTGCCACCGGTGTAACAGATTTAGTTGTTCTGCCAAGGGCATGTCTAGAAAACCATCATTGTTGCGATCTGTCTTTCGTGTTCGTTGATTGGCATGAACAAAGAGGCCTGTGTGCCAGCGATTCCCTACTTTTTGTGTCCAGTGCGCATTGCCCTCTACCCTTCCGTTGACCGAGCTGTACAAGTTCAGGAACAAAGGACGAGCACTAAACGGTTTTAAAAGTTCGGTATTGATTTGACCCGTAATGCTTTCAAATCCATTGACCACGCTCCCCGCTCCCTTAGTGATTTGAATGCTCTCAATCCAAGGGCCTGGTGTAAAAGTCAAACCATAGGCTTGAGCCGCTCCACGAACACTGGGGATATTTTCCTCTGCAAAAAGAATATAAGGACTTGTTAGGCCCAACATCTGAATCTGTTTGGTCCCCGTAAGGGCATCGGAAAAATTGACATCAATGGAGGGGTTGGTGTCAAAACTTTCAGAAAGGTTGCAACAGGCAGCCTTTAACAACTCTTCACTGTTTACCTGAATAATGTTTTGAGCTTCCAGATAGGATTTTTGAAGCGCCTTCCTGCCTTGGGTGACGGTTACACCATCCAAAAAGTTACCTTCATCTTCCTTTAGGAAGTGAATCAACATTTTATTTGTCGGAATATCAAGGCTGTCTGTTTTATAGCCTAAATAGCTAATAATTAATTTATTCGTACTTCCCAAAAAAGGAATTTCAAAGGCACCTTTTTCGTCAGATATGGTTCCTGTTGTTGTGTCTTGCCAATAAATATTGGCTCCTGGAATAGCGATGGTTTCATTTCCCTCTTTGGCAACAACACGGCCTTGTAGTTGAAACTGAGATAGAAGGCTGCTCGTGGTGAGCAGTAGAAAAAAGGATAAAATTGTTTTCATGTACAGGTATTAAAGAATAATAAAATTGATTGAGGAGGATCAATTAATTCTTTTAACCATACGTGAGTAACTGCTGGAAGCGCTTGTAACGTTTAAAAATGAGGGTTGGCGGTCTGGGCAAATTCCCAATACCAATAGCGTCTTTTGAAAGCGGAACAATATCCCATGCAAACGTTGGTTGATTTGTTAGGATATTGGAAGAATCAAATTCCGGTGTAGTAATTAGCTCAAAGGAAAAACCGTCATCAATTTGCGGCACCAAAACGACATCTTGGCAACAGTCCGTTTGGAATACGGGGCCTTGGTGATGGGTTTCAGGCACTTCAGATTCCATACCACAGCCTTTGGATGTTTCAAAAACATTGGCTATAGACACTAGGTGCCCACTACAATAATGAAAAGAAAAACTGTGACTCATAGGGCTTGCCATAAGCACAGTGCACAGTATTACAGATAGAAATTTTCTTTTCATAATGCAAATATAGAAAATTCAAAAATTAAAGTAGAAGTGTCTTTTAGGAAACTATCTTTATGGGGAAAGTGTCATTTCTTTTTGTTAAATACTAATATATTAACACTTACTGCTATTAAAGAAAAACATTTGTTTTTTTATTTGTAGGAAAAAATCTACAGAATTAGCGCGCTCAATGGTATTTAGGCCCCTTTTGTTTATAAGATTGTTTATTTCTAATTCTACGTAAAGTGTTTCCTCCCCTCTTGTCTACTAACTTTGAGTAAAACCATAGACATGAACGACCGGCCAAACGATCTGCTACGGATACGCCCAGAGATAAAAAAGACTAAAATTTTTGATCAAATGGGAGCAGAAGAACGGTTTCAAAACGAAACGCTACGCCCTATTCTGAAATTACAAAACCCACTTTTTATTGCTGTTTTTCGAAATTATATAGAAAAACATAAAGGAGTCTTTTATGACCTTAGCTTGGACAAACGAATGGCCTATATGGAAAATGCACTTTTTAAGGATCAAAAATTTCGTAATGCCCTAAAGGGAATGGTGATCGGTCAATTTACTGTTTTAGAGTATTTGGAATACATCAAAAATTCTTCTGCCCTCAACAAACGATTGATGCAAATGATTATGACACGTTTACAGGATCAGATTCAATTGTTCGAATCGCCACTTAGCAAGACCGCTTAAAATATCTTTTGTTTTAATGCTGCCTCAGTTGTCATTTTGCAACCAAGCTGCCCGAAGTGCTAATTGACTGGAGTTAGGAGATTCGACGGAACGTAACACAGGAATGGAAGTAGCTGTTTTCTCTAATGAATTTTCCTCTGTAATATGCAGTCCTACTTTTGCAAAGAAAACATTGTAATCAATAGGGGTATTCCCTTGGATGTGCTTTTCGAAAAAAGCACCAACAACATCAGATGTCATGGCTGTAATTTCCTCAATTAAAGCCTTGTCTTCGAAGGGTTTATCAACGCCATATTTTTCAGCCAATTGCTGGAGGATAGTCAAAATTCCTTTTTCCCCTTGTGTCATTTCCCGAATCAATAGATCCAAACACATATTAATCAAGGCTCCTTTTTGATAGACATTGGAATAATTACTCTGGTAAGGTTCGTTTACAATATTGGTGCTCATTTCAGTAAAAGACATACTGTCATTATACCCTTTAGATCTATTAATTTTAAGCAGTATTCGGTCATAGAATTCCTTTTCATCAATCAAATTTTCTTGCACTTGAAAAAGATGTGAAAAGTACTCTGTTGTACCCTCATACATCCATAAGTGCTGAGACATCACCCCTTCATTATAGTTAAAATTATGTACCTGTTCTGAGTGAATATTCAAAGGGGTAAGGGTGTGAAAAAACTCATGAGAGACAACATCAGTCATGTATTTTTTGAGCCGCTCAAGCTCAATAAGCTCATAGAAGACAACGGTTGTGGAGCGATGGTGTTCCAAAGCGCCCTGCATACCTTGAAAGTGATCTAATTCGTTCTTATCCATTAAAAGCAATAAAATATCATAGCTTTCGGTTGTATTGGCAGGTCCCAGAAAACGTTTTTGAGCTTGCATCATATCGAATATGGTGGCTTCGAAATCCGTGGCTTGATAACGTCCCTCAGGAGAATGCACTGCGAGATTCACCTTAATTGCATCCAGTTCAAAAGAGATACTATTGTCCTGGGTGTATAAAATAGGCTCATCAATAATATTGAAATAACGCTTCGCATGGAAAACATCTCGCTCTTTGGTTCGAAGTTCTGTTTGCATTGCCGTGTAGGGTTGAAGATCTTTCGGAGAATCAATGATCAATTTATAAGGCCAATCCTGAGCTCCCTCAAAATAACCTACAAATCCATGAAGGTTCAATAAAAAAACTTTTCCCTTTTCAATTTTTGTTCCTCCCATCGGATAGATATCTGCCCCTCGATTTTCATCAAAAGTATCATCTGCTTTGTACGATAACCGATCGAGCTTCTCCCCTTTTGGAATTCGCCATGTGTTGGTGTCTATCCTTTCAACCTCCAGGAGGTTCCCTTTATTGTCAAAAGCTTTTAAATCACTAACAAAACGACCAAAATTCGAATTTTCATAAGTACCTGGGACTACCTTAGGTAAATAGAATTTTACCTCTCCCGTAAAACGATACAGTGGATCAACAAGAACCGTAAGCTGATCGTTTTCAATATCTCGAAGATTCATCTCGACAACAATTTCAGGAGTATTGATCGATTTTTCGTTGCGAAGCAATCCACAACTTTGAAAAAAAAGCAAAATAAGAACCACCCAAAGTAGTCTTATAAAAGAAGGTTTTAAAAACATAAAATGATAGTTATAAAATACTTTCACCATTGAGGTCAGTCGTTAAGACATTACTCATGTAATCAAAAAACGGACGAATGGCTTGAAATGTGCGGACAACTTTATCTGGGAAATCAACTTCCAACACCTCTTTGTCAGTAAAACTGTGGCTAAACAAATGCTGCTTGAAGCGAATCAGATCAATGTTGGGATGTTCCTTATAAAACCCCTTGGGTGCTGTTTTCACTCCTTCTCCTACATTGCTGCCCCATATGGCTTTAAAAGCGGCAGTTTCAACCACACGTTTATATTCTTCTGCATCTACCTCAAGCTCCTTCCGAATACGAAATAAATCTTCTTTATTGGGATTCCAAAAACCACCAGCTACAAAACTATCTCCAGGGCTTATATGCAAATAATACCCCCCTCGTAAATGAGGTTTTTCCCGATGAAATGCAATCGCAAAATGGCTTTTATAGGGAGTTTTATCTTTGGAAAAGCGAACATCGCGATAGACCCGAAAAAGTTTGGTCTTTTCTATACGATCCTCTTGATTAAGGCCCGTTGTTAAGGCTTCTGCAACCATCTTAATCTCAGCCTCTAAAGCTTTGAATTCAGGCTTATGTGCCTCAAACCATTCCCGATTATTATTTTTCTTTAACGATCTAAGAAATGAAAAAGTATGTTTGGGTACTTGAGCCATGATCCAAAGTTACATTATTATTTTTTACGTCCTCCCAATACACCTACGAAGTCTTTCAAACGATAGCATTCGATTTTGCCTGTAAATTACTTTTTTTAAAATATTAGATTACTTTGAAAAGTGTTATAACCAAATCTTACTAATAGAAACATGAAAAAAATTAAAATTTTTGGAATGCTCCTGGTGATAAGCCTTGCCGTTTTCTGGATACCTACCTGAACCCTACCCTTAAAATTGCTACTGGCTATACGGCCAAATACCTTTGTTCATATGAATATCTTTCCAATATTGATACTGAAAACGCAATCGAAGCCTTAAATTTTTTTCCGATCAAGTACATTTCGTATGAAATCAATAATAAAGAGAAAAGGATAGAGGCCTCTTATTTGGCTTTGTTACCAAACAAACCGCCACCTATTATGAAAAGGGCTATCTGTGTGGATGTGTGTTGGGTACCGCCCCGCCTAAAATAAACTCTTCAATAAAAAAACAATCAACACCTAGTGACGCTTTATCTTGGCCCAGAGGTGAGTTATTGTCTGATTTGGGCTCAAACTTCAGTTACTAAAAAACTTGATTCGCTATTACAAAAAACGATCAAAGAAAATCAAGATGTTTTTGCCATTGTACTAGCCAACGATTCAACGATGCTTGCAGAACATTATCAAAAAGGGGTTAATAAAGACACTCGTCTATTGGGTTGGTCCATGACCAAAACCATTGGCAATGCACTGTTTGGCATATTGACTAAAAACCAACAGATCGATATTACGCAAGACCAATTATTACCTAAATGAGAAAATGACTCCCGAAAAAATATAAGCCTTAATAATTTACTGAAAATGAGTAGTGGATTGGAATGGGTAGAGGATTATTCCAAATTATCCAATGCTACTCGAATACTTTATTTGGATAATGACTTCTCGCTCCGAGCAATCCAATCAAAATCTGTTGAAGTCCCAGATCAAAAATGGTATTATTCCTCTGGTACTTCCAATATTCTGTCAAAAAACATGCGCATTACTTTTGATGACGATGCCTAATATGCGACTTTTCCATATGACAGTTTATTTCATAAAATCAATATGAAAAGTGCCATGATAGAAACTGACAATAGCGGGGATTTTGTATTGTCTTCCTATTGTTGGGCCACAGCAAGAGATTGGACAAAGTTTGGTATGCTGTATTTAAACCAAGGCAACTGGTTTGGATATCAAATTTTTTCGTCGGAGTGGATCGATTATAGCACTACTCCTGCCCAAGCCTCTGATGGAAAGTATGGAGCTCAAATATGGCTCAATCAAGCAAATGAATATTCAAGTGTTCCTCGAGAATCCTATTATGTAGATGGTTTTGGTGGGCAAAAAATTTTAATCATTCCCTCCAAAAACTTAGTCATTACCGTCCTAAGTGGACAACAACATGATTTAGACTTTAATCTTTTGCTTCAGAGGATTATAGGCTGTTGGATGAGTAAATACAAATACCATCTTTTGCGGCTGGCCGATAAAACTTTTAAACTACATCTGCAGGTTTTATTATTTTTTGCGCCCTTCCAATACCGCAACAATGTCTTTCAAGCGATAGCCTTTGGCTTGCAGTAAAATCAAATAATGAAATAATAAATCAGCACTTTCATTCAGGAATAAACTTTCATTATCGTCCTTGGCTTCAATAACGGTTTCTACGGCTTCCTCCCCTACCTTCTGTGCGATTTTATTGATTCCTTTTTTGAATAAATCCGCCACATAACTTTCTGTATCGGGATTTTCCCTTCGGGATTGGATGGTGTTCTCCAATTCGGTTAAAAAACCAAAGGAAGGACTATTGGCCTCCCCCCAACACGTATCCGTTCCTGTATGGCAGATTGGCCCTTTGGGATGCGCTTTGATTAAAAAAGTGTCTTGATCACAATCCAAAGCCCCACTGACAAAAGTCAAGTGATTCCCACTCTCTTCTCCTTTGGTCCATAGGCGATTCTTACTTCGGCTAAAAAAAGTCACCAAACTGCTTTTTTGAGTTTGTTCCCACGCCTCGGCATTCATATAGCCAAGCATCAATATTTTTTGCGTGTCGGCATCCTGCACAATAGCAGGCAATAAGCCATCGGAGGATTTATTAAAATTAGGTTGGGTCATAGTCGTACTGGAATTTGATTGTCTTTTAAGGTTGCTTTGAGTTTGTGAATGGGTATTTCCCCGAAATGAAAAACACTTGCAGCAATGGCCGCATCTGCTTTTCCATGAATAAATGTGTCTGAAAAATGGGATATATTTCCGGCGCCCCCAGAAGCTATAATAGGAATCTGCCGTGATTCAGAAAGCTGTGCCAAAGCAGCATTGGCAAATCCATTTTTGGTGCCATCATGATCCATTGAAGTAAAGAGAATTTCACCAGCACCTCTTTCCTCCACTGTCTTTGCCCATTCAAAAAGATCTATTTCTGTAGGCAACTTCCCCCCTACCAAATGAACCTTCCATTGTTTGTCAATTTGCTTGGCATCGATAGCAACAACTAAGCATTGACTCCCAAAGGTTAAAGCGATTTCATCGATAAGTTCTGGGCGTTTAACGGCTGCAGAGTTCACAGACACCTTGTCAGCTCCATGTTGCAAGAGTAAATGAACATCTTCTACAGTTGAAATACCTCCTCCCACGGTAAAAGGAATATCGATGGCTCGAGCTACTTTTTCAACCAGCTCCACCAAAGTCTTTCGACGCTGTTCTGTAGCGGAGATGTCAAGAAATACTAATTCATCAGCCCCTTCTTCTGCATACTGTTGCGCCAATTCAACGGGATCCCCCGCGTCTCTTAGATTCACAAAATTGACACCTTTGACTGTCCGGCCGTCCTTAATGTCCAAACAAGGGATTATTCGCTTACAGAGCATTAGCTTTTATTTTTTGTGTTTAATTCCATCCCCTCATAAAACCCCAAGGGGGCATTGGTTAACTGTTTTACCCAAAAAGCCACCTGTCCTGTATGATACGACAAATGCTCTACAGCATGAAGGGCTACATCAACACCACTCAAGTCAAATCCCTGAACGGAATGTTCTTTTAACAATAGTGCTTCTGGGCATTTTTGAATGCAGATCTTTGCTGTTTCAAGGGTATTCTTTAAATCATTCCAAAGTGTTTCCAAGTCCATCCCTTCTCGGGTGTCAAATTCCAAGTCACGATTTCGGATATCGGCTTGTTGTCCCAAAGTGGAAATAATGTATTGCGTAATGTTTCCTTTGAGATGCAATAATTGATTCCCGATGCTTAAGCTGTTTTCATTGGGGCGCTCCCACAGCTGCTTCGGGCTTAGTTTCGACAAGGCGATGTCTAACATACGCGTGGATTCGTGCATTCGGAAATAACAGCTGGCTTTAAAATGCTGGCAAAATTGACTTTCCATTAGTGGATAAATGTAGTGAGATCCTTAAAGGTAATTCGGTTTTCATAGAAAGCCTTTCCTACAATGGCTGCGTGGCATCCAATATCAGTCAGAATTTCTAAATCTTTCAAATCGCTTACCCCTCCCGAGGCTACTAATTTTAAATCTGGGAATGCCTTTCGTATTTTTTGATATAAAACCACAGAAGGCCCTTCCAACATACCGTCCTTACTTATGTCGGTGCAAATCACCTGTTGAATTCCATGGGCAACATAGTCTTTCAGGAATGGAAGCAAATCAAGGTCAGAGGTTTCCAACCAACCCCCGGTTGCTATTTTTTCTTTTCGTGCATCGGCTCCTAAGATGATTTTATCCGGTCCATAGGTTTCCAACCATCGGAGAAAAGTAGCCTTCTCTTGCACAGCTATACTGCCTCCAGTCACTTGACTGGCTCCACATTCAAAGGCGATTCGAAGATCATCGTCCGATTTAAGCCCGCCACCGAAATCGATGTGTAAATCTGTATGGGTTGCCAAACGCTCCAAAATATTATAATTCACAATTTGCTTGGCCTTAGCACCATCCAAATCCACAAGATGCAAGTACTGAATTCCGTGATCTTCAAATTGTTTGGCCATCTCCAAAGGGTCTTCACTATAGACCTTCTGCGTGGCATAGTCTCCCTGGGAAAGACGAACACATTTGCCATCAATAATATCAATTGCGGGTATGATTTTCATTGGTTAGGCTTTTATTTATATTCGTGTAATAACAGTATTTTTCATTTGTTCCAGTTTAAAAAATTTCGCAACAAGCGCTGTCCCGCTTTACTGCTTTTTTCAGGGTGAAACTGAACCCCTACAAAATTATTCTTTTGAACGGCTACACTATAGTTTAATCCATAATGAGCTGTAGCAGTTGTTTCCGCCACCAATGGAGCGAAATAACTATGTACAAGATACATATAGTCGTTTTCATGAATACCCTCAAAAAGGGGTCCCTGCAGGTCAAAGAGGGTATTCCATCCCATCTGGGGAATTTTACCAGAGGTAAAGCGTTTTACCGCGCCAGGGATAATCCCCAAACCCTTGGTGCTCCCTTCTTCGGTACTCTCAAATAACAGTTGCATTCCCAAACAAATACCCAGTACGGGCTGTTTCAATTTCGGAAGAATTTGCTCCAAACCTGAAGCGGCGAGTTTTTGCATAGCCATGCGTGCTTCCCCTTGTCCAGGAAAAATCACTCGATCGGCATTTTTAATGCTTTCGGGGTCGGCTGTGAGTATTGCATCTACCCCCAATCGCTCTAAAGCAAAGGCTACACTTCGAACATTTCCAGCACCGTAATCCAAAATGACAACTTTCATTTGTTTTGCTTTTTCAATTAAAGTAGTCCTTTGGTTGAGGGCAGAATTCGCTTTTCTGGATCACGTTTTATCGCCATTTTTATGGATTTAGCAAAAGCTTTAAAAATCGCTTCTATCTTATGGTGCTCGTTTTGCCCCTCAGCTTTGATATTTAAATTGGCTCGTGCAGCATCTGAAAAAGATTTAAAAAAGTGCATGAACATCTCTGTGGGCATCTTCCCAACATATTCTCGTTTAAAAGCGGCTTCCCAAACCAACCAAGGACGTCCTCCAAAATCAATAGCTACCTGTGCTAGGCAATCATCCATGGGCAGACAAAAGCCATAACGCTCCATTCCCATTTTATCGCCTATAGCGCCGTCAAAAGCTTCTCCTAAAGCCAGGGCAGTATCTTCGATGGTGTGGTGTTCATCTACCTCCAAATCCCCTTTTACTTTGAGTTCTAAGTCCATTTGTCCATGCCGCGATAGTTGATCGAGCATGTGATCAAAAAAAGCAATCCCTGTATCGATAGTGCTTTTACCCGTACCGTCAAGGTTTAGTTTTAGAGAAATTTTCGTTTCCTTGGTGTTTCGTTCCAAAGTAATAAGCCTGCTTTCTAGTTTTAAATAGCGATAAATGGCTTCCCAACTCAATGTAGATAATCCTACGGCATCTTGCCATTCAAAGTCATTCAGTTCTTCCTGCCCCGGAGCCGCTTCCGTACCCATATAGATTCCTTGGCATCCGAGATTTACCGCCAATTGCATGTCCGTGGGACGATCCCCTATAACAAAAGACTCCTTGAGATTATAGGCAGCACTGTCTAAGTACTCATTTAGCAACCCAATTCTTGGTTTGCGGGTAGTAGCATTCTCTTCCGGAAAACTTTTATCGATTAAAACCTTATCGAAGCGAACCCCCACTCCTTCAAAGGTCTGCATCATTAAATCATGTACAGGCCAAAAGTGGTCCTCAGGGAAGCTATCGGTACCCAAACCGTCTTGATTACTCACCATAACCAGTTCAAAATCAAGCTCGCGAGCAATTTTGGAGAGAAATATTAATGCGTCAGGATAGAATTCCAGCTTCTCAAAAGCATCGAGTTGATAATCTACTGGAGGCTCCTTTACAAGCGTTCCATCTCGATCGATAAAAAGTACCTTTCTCATTTGTTAAAAAATGTAAGTAGTTATTATTAAAACTTTAGTCATTTCGATGGGCATTAGTATGCTATATTAAATGCCCACCTGTCTGCCGACAGGCAGATTATGGGCTTTCATAGTTATAGTAGCGTTCTTAGAACCTTAATCAATTGGTTGTTTTCGGATACCGTACCAATGCTGATGCGTAGACAGTTTTCACACAAAATATTTTTTGAGGAATTTCGTACAACAATGCTGTGATCCAGCAATTGTTGATAGCGCAATTGACTGTCATCAACACGGATCATAAAAAAGTTGGCATCCGAAGGAAAAATTGTTTTAATATAAGGAAGGTCTTCTATGGCAGCAACTATTCGTTCTCGTTCTCGGGTCATTAAAACCACCATTTCCTTGACACGATCTTGCTGATTTTCGATCTGATCACAGACCGCATCCAGCGTTAGGTCATTTAGATTGTAAGGGCCTTTAACCTTGTGCAGTCCTTCCATAATTGTTTTGTGTCCAAATGCCATTCCCAAACGAGCTCCAGCCATCCCCTGGGCTTTGGAAAAGGTTTGAAGCACCAATACATTCGGATACGCAGCCTGCCAACTTAAGGTTGACACCTCTGGACTAAACTCAGCATAGGCTTCATCAATCACAAGAATGCCGGGAAAAAGGCGCGCAAGTTGCTGTAAATACTCGGTCGCAAAACGATTGCCTGTAGGATTGTTAGGTGTAGGGATAAAACAAAGTTTTGAATGCGGTTTGATGGCTGCCTCAAGGGCTGGCATATCCAGTTGGAAGGTTTTAGTCAGTGGAACTTCACATAAATCCACTTGGTACAACTGGGCAGCAACCTTATACATCCCAAATGTGGGTGGACAGATCAATATTTCTTCTTCTCCGGGTTCACAAAAGGCCAAAACCAACTGGTTGATGATTTCATCACTTCCATTGGCTAGATAAAGTTCATCCGGTTTTACTTGGCGCCATTCACATATTTTAGATCGCAACTTTTGTTGCATGGGATCAGGGTAGCGATTATAGGGCCAGTCAAAAGGATTTTCATTTGCATCCAAAAGAATCATCTCTTTTGTGCCCTCTGTGAACTCTTGTCGTGCCGACAGATAAATTG
>Ga0206677_10001056_pt1 | contig 25926 bp, 30 predicted proteins | sample M130m12015metaG_FD_155475 | JGI IMG/M metagenome (GOLD analysis project Ga0206677, IMG submission 155475) | Ammonia-oxidizing marine archaeal communities from Monterey Bay, California, United States - M1 30m 12015 | ecosystem: Environmental > Aquatic > Marine > Intertidal zone | place: USA...
TGTACGCACTAGGTCTAATACCTGATCAATCATCTGACGATTAATCTCGCTATTGACCTGAACAAATTGACCTGGCTCTACCTGCAGCTCAATGCGGTCATTTAATACAACATGTAACGCTTGATCACCGCCATCAATACGCTTAAAAGCCGTCTGCTTTTCGGTCTTCCACCAGAGCTGGGCATCAGTAAAGGTGAGCTCAGCAAGCATGGCTTCACGTTCGCTGGCGGATGGCACACGACTGGCTTCGATGGCGATAGCCACGGCATTGTCGGCACTCAGCAACTCAATCTCAGATAGACGAATGCCGGGAGGGAAATTAACCATCCAACCGGGCAGCGCCGCAACGATCTCCGGCAGCGGCTCCGCCAATACATGGCATTCAGTAATCGGCTCAATACGGCGACTACCGGCATTGCGAAAGCCAACGATAATCTGGCCATCTTTGGCCCGCTGCACGGCGAGTCGCGCACGGCGACGATAGCCCCACTGGGGCGCACTGAGTGCTGGCAGTATGATTTCTGGCGACAGATCAACGCGCTGCAAACTGTCTAACAGCTGCTGCTGTTTAAAGGCGATCTGGGCACCGTGGTCGAGATGCTGCAGAGTGCAGCCACCACAGCGCGGAAAATGTTTGCACAGGGGCTCAACGCGACTTGGCGAAGCGGCGACAATATTGATCACATGAGCTTCGTCGTAATTGCGCTTTTGATTATGACGACGAAATTCAACGGTTTCACCGGGCAGTGCACCATCGATAAAGCACGCCTTACCATCGGGGCGACCGACACCGCGGCCGTCATGAATCAAATCAACAATTTCGCAAATCAAAGGAGCTTCGTTGGCCATAGCGGCATCTTGTGTGGTCAAATTTAAGGGCGCTATAGTAGCAGATTGAGGTAATCGCTTTTGATTGTTTTACATAGGTCGGAATTGAGCTGATAATCCGTTTGGACAGGACAGATAATCAAAGGGAGATTCTGATGCATATACGCAATACAGAGCAACAATGGGGCTGGCCCAGCAAGTTTTTGCACTGGCTGACAGCTGCGTTGATCTTAGTTCAAATACCTCTCGGTTTTTATGCCGATGACTTAGCTAACTCGCCACTTAAGCTTGAGCTATTTGGCTGGCATAAGTCCCTTGGCATTTTAGTTTTGATGCTGGCGATTATGCGATTGCTATGGCGCATGGCAGGCTCTATCCCTACCCTGCCGGATGCCAGTTTTATCCAGCGACGGCTGGCCAATCTAGGTCACAGTTTGCTCTATGGGCTTATGCTGGTGCTGCCCCTCAGCGGCTGGCTGATGTCGTCAGCAGCCAATCGACCAATCAATTGGTTTTGGATTGTGGAACTACCGGCGCTGACAGGCCCGAATAAGGCGCTGAAAGAAATTGCCGAAGAAGTACATGAGATCTCAGTGATACTTTTGCTTGTCGTGCTGGCCGTGCATATAGGTGCAGCCTTATGGCATCAATTCAAACGCCGCGATAGCATTCTAAGACGCATGTGGTTTTAAGCTAATGAAAATTTTCCTTAAATCTATACTGCTAACTCTCCCACTACTTTGCCTGCCCAGCACCGCCGAACAGTGGCGTTCTGTGGCAACGGACAGCCAGCTCAACTATGAAGTCACTTTTCAAGGGCTGCCGATTGCAGGCCAATTTAAACGTTTCTCCGTGATCTACAGTCCAGCGGCAAAGCTTCTGGTTAAAGTGGATGTCGGCAGCGCCGATATGAGCGACGATGAACTCAATAGTGAAATTGCCAACCCCGACTGGTTTGATACTGGCCGTTTTAGTGAAGCCACTTTTAGCAGTGAAAGCCTGAATGCACAGAGCAACGCGAGCCAAGACTTTATCGCCGCAGGCAACTTAAATTTGAAAGGTGTTTCCGAGCCAGTAGATGTGCCATTTCTCTGGCGACAAGATGCTGAAAATCCAGGTAGGGCTATTATGAGCGGCCAGTTAATCCTTCAACGCAGCGACTTTTCTATCGGTATTGGCGACTGGTCCAGCGGCGAGCAGATTGGCATCGATGTCAGTGTTAGCTTTACTGTTCATATGCAGCGACAGACTGATGAGCTATCCCATTAATACGCCTATTTTCACAGCACTTTTGACTATGGCTTTATTGGCCGGCTGTTCCGCACCCAGGGAAGAGTCCAGCACCGCACAACAGCGACCGGCCAACTTTCCAGCCGCCATCTATGCCAAGCCCAATTTACAGCGCAGCCTCTACCAACTGGATAGCGCCAGCTCTATGGTGCAGATCAAAGTCCTGCGCGGCGGTGCCATGGCCAAATTTGGCCACGACCATATAGTGGCCAGCCGGGATATTCAGGGCTACCTGCTACTCGGCGATAACAACGCTTGCCGAGCAGATTTCTATGCAGATATAAATAATCTGATTGTTGACGATCCAGTTTTGCGCGACAGAGCGAATCTGCTCACCACCCCCACAGAAAAAGATATCGCCGGCACAAAAACCAACATGCTGATTAGCCTGCAAGCCGAGGCATTTCCTTTTGTACAACTGCAGAGTCTAGATTGTTCTGGGGCGCTGGACGGACAGCCAGTTACGACCAGTATTGGCCTGCATGGGGTTATTCAAGAGCAGCAGTTAACGATGACAGTGGCTCGACCCAACACCAATAGCGTTGTAATTAGCGGCAGCTTCTCGATTTTGCAGACCGACTTCGGCATAAAACCGTTCTCGGTGTTTAATGGGTTACTTAAGGTAAAAGACAGGCTGGAAATTAGCTATCAACTGGTCGCCCGCAGACAGTAACTCAATCCGGCGAATCCGACACAGGGCAAAAACCCTGAGCAGGCACATCCAGTGCATTATTGAATTTACTCGAGAGATTCTGAAAAGCAATCAATCCAGTCAGCTCGACAATCCCCTCATCATCGTAAAATCCACGCAATCTGGTCATTAGCTCAGCACTAACAACCCCATGGGTGTAGGTCACAGCCTCTGTATATTCAAGAACCACCTGTTCCTCCTCACTGAACAGATCCTGATTGCGCCAATCACTGAGAGCGAGCATTTTGTCCATAGAACCAGTGCGCTGGGCCAGAGTGGCTGAATTGATATCAACACAGAAGTGGCAGTCATTAACCTGAGATACCCGCACCGTCACCAATGAGCGCAGCACCGGGCTCAAGGGTGAGTGCTTTCGATCCAGCACGCCGTACATAATCGCCACACTGGCGAACAGTTTTGGCGACCGACCCCAGAGCCGACCGGGGTCGAGCACGGCGCCATATTTGCGCTTTTGATTCCAAAAAAATGGGCGAATATACCAAGGGTATTGATTGAGGGGTTTAACCTGAACGTGCATCGCTTCACCTATTAGCTGAAATCAAATCGACAACGGAGAAGCAGTGTATCAATTCCCAAGCACCGGCCTACCAAGGGATCGATTTATTATCCCAATCCAAATAGGAGAGCTGCCCATCAATCTCGGCCTCATTCATAATTCCACAGAGTCGCTCGGCGACAAACTCTGGCGTAAATAACTTATCCGATGGCACTGAGGCCTGGAAGGGTTTCGACAACGCCGTGTCGGTAGTCCCTGGGTGGAAGGAAATGATCTTAACGTTTTTTACCCGCCGGCCATATTCGATAGACAGGGTGCGCAACATCATATTGAGTGCCGCCTTGGAGCTGCGGTAGGCATACCAACCGCCAAGATGGTTGTCACCAATACTGCCCACTCTGGCACTCAACGCCGCCACAACACAGCGCTGCTTACTTTTTAGCAGGCGATGCAGTAATTTTAACCAGAGCACGGGCACCACGGTGTTGGCTTGAAACACGCTTTGCAGAGCCTCAGCGGAAATATCTTCGAGGCGTTTCTCTGGCCACAATGTTTCGCTGTGCAAAATGCCATGACAGATAACCACTCGAGTGATGCGTCCAGCAAAAGATTGCAACTGCTCTACAACAGCAGCCATGGCTGGCTCAGTGTACTCAGTTTCAATCCAGATTGGTTTAACTATGCCAGCAGAGACATTCTCGGGTGCAGCGCTTCGACTTATCGCAATCACCGTACCAATCTCTGGGTCCGCCATTAACTTACCAATAATCGCCTGGGCAAGTCCGCCACTGGCACCCAGCACCAATGCTGCAGTATCTTCGCTCACACCTCACCTCGCTTGATCTCACAGACCTCGCAGCGTTCGCTGCCGGTTAATAATTTCGAAATCCGCGAGCGATGCTTGGCAAAAAATAGATAGACCTGATGAGACACCTGCTTGACCACAGGCCAGCGTAATATGGCAACCCAATGACGCTTACCCACCAGAGCCCAGGCTTCATAGGTCACATCCAACGCGTAAATTATTTCACCACTGGCTAGCTGACCATGGAGAATCTGATCCGCACGCACCGGATCAATATAAGGGAACCTCTCAGTAAAACCCTGCGCATGAATATCCTGTAGGGCAATCTTCTGGCCTACATCTCGACGACTCAGGTGGCGCATCTCAGAGACGCACAGGGGGCAGCCGCCGTCATAAAAGATAGTCAGTTCTGTAGTAGATGATTCAGTCATATTGTGAACTCCGCGAGCATCAGCGCGGCAACCAGCCCGTGCAAAAATACCACTATTAGTGTAATTCGTAAGCGCATTGACCAGTAGCTAGTGCCAATAATATCGGCGGCGGTCAACCGCTCGACCCAGAGCAAACACAGAAAACCTGCCATCAGCAAGCAGACCGCAAAGACGGTCATAATTGGCGCAACATAGATTAACAACAAACAGGCCCAGGCACAGAGGGCAATTAGATTGCTAAACAGAATCGCTGTTGTCGCCAGTCTATTTGCCTCTTCAAGGCGGCTTCGCTCCCAGAGCGCTCCGCTTAAAAAACTCAGAATCACCGCACTGTAGGCGATAAAGACATAGGGTGCATAGAGTCCCAAGACCGACGCACTCTGCAACCCCGGCCCATTAAAATGGGCATGGGCCATAAGCCCAGTAAGGAGTAAAAAGGGTAGTGAGCCAAGATCACCTAGCAGTGAACTAAGGTTGTATTTTGACGCGGCTTTTACGCGTGAGGGCGCTTCGGCATTTGATGGCTGATCAGACATTAAAGGTCGCTTTTACAATTGTGAGAGTTAGGTTTGGTTCTTCGTTTGGGTACCTGCATTGGTACGCGCGGCCAGGTGTTTCAGATGATCCTGATAATCGTTTGTATAAGTCTAAATATCCCCTCTCAGCGTACTTAGAAGCCTACCTCACTCACATTAGCGCCCCTGGCGTCGAGACAGTTTAGTATGCAGAAAGTTGGTCTTTTTTGGTTCAATCATGATCTACGCATGGACGACAATGCGGCTCTAGTGCTCGCCGCCGCTGAGGTGGACAAACTTATTTGCCTCTACTGTGCCGATACCACTAATACTGGGCCAGGATGGCAGCAGCCCGCTAAACTGTCGCCCCGGCGGCGAGAGTTCTTATTTGAATCGCTGCAGGATCTGGAGACCCAGCTCAGCCAATATGGGCAGAAGCTGGTGGTGCGCATACAGCCCCCTCTAGAAGCCATTGCCCAGCTAATTACAGTGCACAATGTTTCGCACCTCTATAGTTCAAACCATGTCGGCAGCTATGAGAACCGTATTTGGAATACGCTGCGCAAACGTTATCCCATGCTTGAGTTTAACCAGAGTCATACCCACACATTATTTGCCCCCTCACAGCTGCCCTTCACGGTAGATAAGCTGCCCGCAAGCTTTTCTAAATTTCGTCGCCTGATAGAAAAGATGGATCTGGACAGCGTTATTAGCGCGCCTCTGGATGCACAGAGAAATTGCCTCCGCCGGCCTTAGTGGCAGATATCGCGTGGCAACCATTGTGGCGCGACCACTATTCCTCGAACCCAGATGGCGACGACTCACCAGCATTGTTTAAGGGCGGTGCTAGTGCCGGCGAGGAACACCTCAAAGGCTACTTCGCCAAAGATCTCGCCAGCAGTTATAAGCAGACCCGCAATGGTCTCGACGGCATGGATTACTCCACTAAGTTTTCACCTTGGCTGGCCAATGGCACGCTCTCACCAAGGCGGATTGTCCAGCAATTACAGGAATACGAAGCCCGTGCAGGGGCCAATGATTCAACCTACTGGATCTTTTTTGAACTTCTCTGGCGTGAGTATTTCCAGTGGTACGGACATCGGCATCAGCATCAGTTATATGCCTTTACTGGCATTGCTCAATCAGCACCCACTACCAGCTTTTATCCCGAGCGCTTTAAAAAATGGTGCGCCGGCAACACTCCCTACGCCATTATTAATGCCTGCATGAAACAGTTGAATACCACCGGTTATCTATCCAACCGCGGTCGCCAGTTGGTGGCCAGCTGTTTTGTCCATGAGCTGGGCTTGGACTGGCGTCACGGCGCTGCCTATATGGAACAGCAATTGGTCGACTACGATGTCGCGTCCAACTGGGGTAACTGGCAGTATCTGGCGGGAGTGGGAGCCGACCCCCGCGGTCACCGCCGTTTTGATTTGAAAAAACAGGCGCAGATCTATGATCCAAAAAACCAATTTGTGCGGCGCTGGGCGGGAAAGCAAACGCTGCAACCTTTAGATTCAGTGGATGCTGCAGACTGGCCAATCTAGAATTCTGATACGGCAATAGTAAAAATAATTCATTTATAAATAAAAAATTAAAAAAGAAGCAGCTGCAATTATGAAAAAATATCACAGCCTACGACTTATTCTCGGCGACCAACTCAATGCCAGCCACTCTTGGTATAGAGAGCAAGATGACGGCGTGCTCTATTTGATTGCCGAACTGCATCAGGAAGCATCCTACGTGCGCCATCATATCCAAAAAGTCTGTGCGTTTTTTGCCGCAATCGAAAGCTTCGCCAACGCTCTGAGCGCAGCGGGACACCAAGTAAAGCATCTAACACTGGACGACACTGCGGAGTTCGCCGATCTCAATACATTGATTGCTGCCATCTGTGCAGAACAAGGTATTGAACAATTTGAATATCAGCAGCCCGATGAATATCGTCTCGCCGAACAACTTCAGAATTTAGATCTAGGTATTCCCGTCACCTGCTGGGAGAGTGAACATTTTTTACTCACCCATGATGAGCTAGCCAGCTACATCAAGGTCGGCAAACACAATCGCATGGAATCCTTTTATCGCAAGCTGCGCAAACGCTTTGATATATTAATGGACGGTGCTGAGCCCCTTGGCGAGCGCTGGAATTTCGATGGCGAAAACCGCAATAAATTAAAAGCTGCAGATATCCAAATGGTTCCCCAACCGCTGATGTTTGCCAACCCAGTGGGCAGCTATTTAGAACGCATTAAAAAGCACAAAATAGATACGCTGGGAAGCGGCACGGAGGAGCTGTTATGGCCGGTTAATCGTCAACAGTCATTGCAGCTCTTGGATTTTTTCTGTGAATACTGCCTGCCAAACTTTGGCCGTTTTCAAGATGCTATGACCCAGCATGGTGAATCTCGCTGGAGCCTCTATCACTCACGTATCTCCTTTGCCCTAAACTGCAAAATCCTCCATCCCATGCAGGTAATTGATGCGGCGCTTAAGCGCTTTTCCGAGACCGACAGCGGTGTGGATCTGGCGCAAGTGGAAGGGTTTATCCGTCAAATACTCGGCTGGCGTGAATATGTTCGCGCCGTCTATTGGGTCAATATGCCCGATTATGCGAAGGGCAATAGTTTCGGCGCCGAGCGCGACCTGCCCGACTATTTTTGGACTGGTGAGACCAAAATGGCCTGCATGAAACAGGCGATAGATCAGTCTTTGGAGTACGCCTATGCACATCATATTCAGCGTCTAATGGTCACCGGTAATTTTGCCATGCTAGCGGGTATAGACCCAGACCAAGTGGATCAGTGGTACCTGGGAATCTATATAGACGCGATCGAATGGGTTGAGATGCCCAATACGCGAGGCATGAGTCAATTCGCCGATGGCGGCTTAATCGCCACCAAGCCCTATGCCGCCAGTGGCAGCTATATCAATAAAATGAGCGACTACTGCAAAGACTGTCATTACAGTGTCAAAGAGCGATTTACTGAAGATGCCTGTCCCTTTAACAGTCTTTATTGGCACTTTATGCAGCGTCATAGCGAGCGCTTTTCAAGAAACCCGCGTACCGCTATGGCCTATCGCACTTGGGATAAAATGGACGCTGAGGTCAGGCAGGCCCTTCTAGCAAGAGCCGACTTCTATCTGGAAAATTTAAATGATCTTTAACGAATTTCCACTCTGGGTGACACCGTAATCACAATATAGCTTCCGCGCGTACCGGCACCATCAATCTGCACCGTGGCGACACGGGACGCCTTCTGAAAGCTTAGCACTGATACCTTCGACTGCACCGTAGTAATACTGGTCCAATCGTACTGCGGCATACTTGACTGGTAGTACTCGAACGCCGCATTACTATCCAGCGAGGAGCGCAGTACTGCTCGCCCTAACCAGTAGTCTCCAGAATTAATCAGCAGTGACTTTTCCACATCAATTGCATCATTCGCAGCAATCGGAATATCAGAAAATGAGTTGGCAACAACGGCTTCACCAGCACCGCCGTCTTCGCCGTCAGATTGCATAGTGCTCACCGGCGCGCTGCAACCCGTCAAAATACATAAACCCACAACCGACGCTAAATAGAAAAATCTTGTCATTTTTACTGGACCTTTGTTGATTATCTGCACCATGCGAAAAAGGCATCTCAGGAAGGTTTTACGCCTGAACCGAAAAGTCATCGTACTACTGCCGAGAGATTTCCACCAGACTCTCTATAATGATTTGGTAATTTTCGAAAAATTCTTTCGAAGTGCCATCGTCATAGGTCACTGGGGTTTTTATCGCATTATTGAGTTCGATTATGCCCAAGGCATCAAGTACCTCTGCAGCCTTGCGACGGAAATCCACAGAGCCTAGCCAGTTAACATAACTCAGCTTTCCCCAGTCTTGAACCGAGCCACCAGTGTAATGAATAACCGCGGTCCTGCTGTATGGTCGAGCTCTCTAAACCAGTCCAGACCTCCGAAAAGGTTTGATTTACATAGTCTTCAGAAATAATTTGTTCGCCATTCCAATTACCACTGCGAGCAAACAACAAACCAAAGCGGGAATACTGGCGGGCCGTGGTATCCACACAGCAATAGGTTAATGGATTGCCGGCACTGTCGCGCCACAATGTGGCATCAGTCAAACCTATTTTATCGAATACCCGTTCTTTTAAGAGTACATCGGCTTTCTGGCCCGTGGCATTTTCGAGAATTTCGGCCAAAAGCATTGAGTTAACATTATTGTATTCAAATTTTTCTTGAGCCGGCTTTTCAAAACCCACAGCTCGAGCATAGGCTAGGTGATCGCTGGCAAAAAACATTTTTTCATGCTCGTGATCCGGCATTTCTAGACCACTGGTCATATCCAACAAATCACGAATACTAATCTCAGCACGCTGGTCATCAAAATAGTCGAGATACACTGCCACCTTGTCGTCAAGGCTGGCAATTTCGCCACGATCAATAGATATACCGATAAGTGAGGCATAAAAGCTTTTCGCCATTGACCAAGATGTTCCATAGGAACTTTTATCAAAGCCCGCGGCGTAACGTTCACCGACAAGAAAGCCATCTTTAATCAATACCACCGCCTGAGTAGCTGAATCGGCAAAAGACAAATCGAATAAATGATTGATTTTTTCCTCCGTAATACCCAAGTCTGAGGGGCTTTTAACGCGCCACTGCTGCTGCGGATACTCAGCTGAGGAATCGATCGGCACTATTCTGCCGGGCTCACCATGGTGCTCCGCGAAAGCGATTATCGGGAAAAGTAACAGAGCAAAAAATGTGTGTATATAAGAAGTCATTCGAAGCATTGGATTCTCTTTTTTTATTATGAGTCGATTATAGGCCCAAACTTAGGTTTCGGCGTATACCTTATTGAGAACCAGAAATTTGCACTTTTTTAGAAATAGCGATACATTCGCTATCGCAAATTATTCTTTTCATAGAAAAAGTAAGTTCGCACATGGGGCACAGCTTGTTCTCCGCATAATAAGAAAGCATGCTACGCCCATAATAAAAATAATATCTAACTGTAGGGGTTACACATGACAAACAACTTATCCGCTAGCGATCCCGTTGGCATTTCATTTTGGCTAATATCTATGGCGTTGGTTGCTGCCACGGCATTCTTCTTCGTTGAACGCGACCGTGTCGCGGGCAAGTGGAAGACGTCTCTGACAGTCTCTGGTTTGGTTACTCTGATCGCTGCAGTGCACTATTTCTATATGCGCGATGTATGGGTAGCAACCGGTACTTCTCCAACCGTCTTCCGTTATATTGACTGGTTACTCACTGTGCCATTGTTGATGATCGAGTTTTACTTGATTCTATCTGCAGTGACTAAAGTACCAGCTGGTGTTTTCTGGCGCTTACTGATCGGTACTATCGCTATGCTTGGCTTCGGCTATGCTGGTGAAGCTGGTTGGATGGATGCGAAGATGGCGTTTATCCCATCAATGGCAGCTTGGTTCTACATCATCTGGGAAATCTTCAGAGGTGAAGCAAGCCAGATCAATGCTGGTCTAGCCAATGCTAACGTCCAAAAAGCCTATAAGACTATGACTCTGTTGGTCACTGTCGGTTGGTCAATCTACCCATTGGGTTACTTCTTCGGCTACTTTATGGGCAGCCAAGATCCAGTTATGCTGAACGTTATTTATAACGTAGCTGACTTCTGGAACAAGATTGCCTTCGGTGTCGTTATCTGGGCAGCAGCAGTAGCTGATTCAGAGTAATCTGAAACAGTAGTGAATGTGAAAGGGCCAGCTCTGCTGGCTCTTTCTCTCTCTGCCACATTCTTTCTCCAACGGCAGATACAGCACAAAAGCAACAAACTAAAGTTACATGATAAGTAACGGCATATAAAAATTATAAGGGTACGCACAATGTCCCCAGCAAAGTTTAAAAATATTTCGACAAACCAGTCACTCGGATTAAACGGGTTAGCAGAATTAGAGCTTCTCTATAAGCGTGAAATGCCAGATGCACAGAGCACACTTGCACCAGCCGCTCGCTACCACTTTAAAAATCCAGGCAAATCTTTTCGTGCGCAACTTGCGCTGACCAGTGGCGTATCACTGGGTCTAAATACACAAGATAATCTTCATTGGGCTGCGGCTTGCGAGCTGCTGCACAATGCCTCGCTGATACACGATGATATCAGTGATGCCAGCACTCATAGACGCGGTCAAGAGAGCATTCATCAGCATTTTGGTGCTGATATGGCACTCTGCCTCGGCGACTGGATGGTGGCTAAAGCCTTTGAGCTCGGTGCCAGAAATGCCCTTTATGGAGGCAAGCTGGTGACCTTGTTAGCTCAGGCGATGCAAGAGACTTGCAGCGGTCAAATTTCTGATATTACTCAGCGAGAGTGCGCCAATTTAGACGACTGGCAACGCATTGCCAAAGGTAAAACCGCGCCACTCCTAATTGCACCCATCAAAGGTGCCGCCATTGCCGCAGGCTTAAATGCTGAGCAAAATGAAAAGCTCAATGCAGAACTGCAATCCCTTGAAAAACTGGTCGGATACTGTGGCCTTGCCTATCAGGGTCGCAACGATATCGACGATATTATTCCTTCGAGCAGGCGCTCCAGTGATCTCGACGGTCGCAAACCCAACTTAGTGGTCAGTTTATTCGCTCAACAGGGGCCCAGTGCCGATGAGTTTAACCTCTGGTACCAGTCCGATGATCTGAGTAAACTGAGTCAATGGCAGAAACGTATTGCTTCTAGTGACGTCATCTTGCAGGCTAATCAATCGGTTGATTACTGGTTGCTTCAAGCGGAACTGCTTGTGTTGTCAGTGCCTCCAGAATTGCAGTCAGTCACCGCTGGGCTGGTCGCCTCGGTTAAAAAAATGACCACTAATACTCATATTATCAAACACCAAGGGCACATCGCTTGACACAAACCGCACAGCAGGACGCTCAAAGAGCAGTAGTCATAGGAGCAGGATTTGCCGGAATAGCTACAGCATTGAGATTGCGTAAACTCGGCTACGAAGTCACCTTATTAGAACGTTTACAAAGCCTTGGCGGTCGCGCCCAGGTTTTTGAGCGAGGCGGTTACCGACACGATGCCGGCCCAACCGTTATCACCGCACCTTTTTTGTTTGACGAACTCTATGAATTATTCGATGAAAAACTCGAGGATCATCTTGAGTTTGTCCCCCTAGATCCCTTTTACCGCTTTCACTTTGCCGATGGTAGCCAGTTCGATTACCGTGCCTCGATTGAAGATACCCTCACTGAAATCCGCCGTTTTAACCCAGATGACGCCGATGGCTATCTAAAGCTGCTGGAAAAATCAAAGCGGGTCTACGATGTAGGTTTTAAAGAGCTGGTGCACCGCCCTTTTACTCGGGTCTGGGATATGGTCAAACAGATTCCCGCACTGCTGATGCTGAAGTGCTATCGCAGCGTGTCGCAAATGGTTAACAGCCACCTCAAGCATCCTCTTATTCGTCAGGCGTTTTCCATTCACCCCCTATTAGTCGGTGGCAATCCCTTTAAAACCACGGCAATCTACACATTGATTCACTATCTCGAGCGGCGCTGGGGTGTGTTTTTTTGTATGGGCGGTACCGGCAAACTAGTGGAAGAATTAGGCAAGTTGATGGAGCGTCAAGGCATCAAGCTCCAAATGGGTGCCGATGTTGATGAGATTATCCTCGACGGCAAACGCGCCACCGGCGTGCGTATGAATTCAGGGGAAACCTTAAACGCTGACATTGTTGTGTTTGGCGGCGATCCCGAGACCTGCTACAAACATCTGCTGCCGGCGAAAAAAACCTTCAGCCTGCCGACCATCAAAAAACAGTATTCCATGGGCCTCTATGTGCTCTATTTCGGAACTCGTAAACTCTATCCCGATGTGGCGCACCACAGCATTTGGATGGGACCACGATTTAAGGAATTGCTCACCGAGATCTTCGATCACAAAACCATGAGTGAAGACTATTCACTCTATGTACATAGACCCACGGCCACGGACACAAGCTTTGCGCCAGAGGGCTGTGAATCTTTTTACGTGCTCTGCCCAGTGCCGAATTTGCTCGGCGATGTTAACTGGGAAACTGAAGGACCAAAGCTGCGCGACCGAATTGTGCAGTCTCTGGAAGAAACCATATTGCCAGAGCTGTCCTCAGTGATCGAAGAAGTGTTTTGGATGACCCCAGAAGATTTCGCCAAGGATTATCGCTCTATGCATGGCGCCGGCTTCTCCATAGAACCACGCCTCACACAGTCCGCCTGGTTTCGTTTTCATAACCGCGACCGCGCTATCTCCAACCTTTACTTTGTCGGCGCCGGCACTCACCCGGGCGCCGGACTGCCGGGCGTGGTCAGCTCAGCCAAAGTGGTTGAAGAGCTCTTGACCGGGGTCGAGGTGGGTTCCGGCGGATAATCCATGCAAAACTCTCAGGCCAAGCAGGTTCTCGCCCGAAACGGTAAATCGTTCTATTGGGCCAGCCTGTTTCTCGGCTCGGAGTTGGCAGATCGCGCCGCACGTCTCTATCAATTTTGCCGCTTTGTCGATGATCTAGCCGATGGCGACCTGCCCGACAGGCTCGACTCTCTGGAAGATATTCGCGCCGGATTAATCGACCCTCAACACCCTGCAATTGCAACCATTCCCGAGCTCGAGGCTTTTATCGCTCTGGCGGGAGAAGCCAACATTCCCCTTAAAGCCGCCGGTGAACTACTCGACGGTATGCTCAGGGACCAACATCCCACTGCACTTGAAACCGAGGCCGAACTGCTGCGCTACTGCCATGCCGTAGCTGGCACCGTCGGGCTGATGATGTGCCGGGTACTCAATTGCCAACACCCCCGTGCCGATAGCTTTGCCATTGATTTGGGCATTGCCATGCAGCTCACCAATATTGCGCGTGATGTGCTCGAAGATGCCAAGATGGATCGTCGCTATCTGCCTGCCAATTGGTTTGATGCGCCACTTAGTCCAGAGACTATTGCTATGGCGGCCAATGACTGTCACCTGCCAGTAGCCGCTGGCATCAATCAGCTGTTAGAGTTGGCGGATCGCTATTACGCCAGCGCCCTGATTGGCATTCATTTATTGCCCTGGCGCAGCAGATTCTCAATTATTGTCGCGTTGCGAGTTTACGGTCAGATTGGCCACCAGCTTAAGCGCGGCGGACTGCAGTGGTGGCGTGGCCGCACTGTGGTGAACAAGATTACTAAAGCGCGACTAAGTATCACTAGCGTGATTGACCTCTTGACCGGTCTGAGCCCGAACAGAGTACCGGAGCATCAGGCCAATCTGCACAAAGATTTAAAGGGATTAGCCGGTGTCGACTGAGTTTGATATCGCCATTATTGGCGGCGGCAATGCTGGGCTAACCCTGGCAGCGCAGCTTGCAGCTCAAGATAACCCGCCGAGCACAGTAGTGATTGAACCTCAGACCGTCCAACAGCGAGACTGTAGCTGGGGACTCTGGGCTCTGGATCAACAAGCTGAGCAATTAGCCCATTCCACTAAAGGTCGCTGGCGTCGCTGGCAACTGGTCGATGAAACTCGCCGAGTGGTCCATAGCAGCAATCAATACAGTTACCTCAGCCTTAGCTCAGCAGATTATCTACTCGACCGTGCCGCACAGTTACGCGAGCCTGTAAGCTTAATTGAAGACTCGGTTAAAGCTCTGCACCCACAGCAGTCCGAAACCATTATCGAAACCGAGCAGGGTCGCTATAGCGCCAAGACCGTCTATGACAGTCGCCCGCCTGAAATCGGCTACAGCACCTTGCGGCAACACTTTCTCGGCTGGGAGATCACGACCAAAGAGCCCATCAAAGACCCTGATATGGCCACCCTGATGGACTTCCGCGTCGATCAGTCACGGGGATTACACTTTATTTATGCCCTGCCCTTCTCGGACCATCACCTGCTGATCGAATCAACATTGATTTCAGGCCGAATGGAAACCCAAGACTGGTATCGTGATGCCATCAAAGGTTGGTTGCGAAACAATAATATTGAAATCGGGGAATTTCTCTGTGAGGAAATGGGTGTGATTCCCATGGATACAATCGAGACCGATCCGGATATTGCGGCATCTCCAATGTCATCAGAATCCTCAGAATCTTTGGGGCCACAGCCACTAATCGCCACGATTGGCGCAGCGAGCGGCGCGGTACGGCGTTCTTCAGGTTACGCCTTTCAGCATATTCAGCAGCAGATAAGCCAACTGGCTGCAGGCATTGCTCTGGGCAACATGGCCGTTCCCACCCCTATTTCCAGCCGCCTCACCGCGATGGATAGTATTTTTAATGGCGTGCTACTGAGCCGTCCCGATCTCGCCGTGTCGTTGTATATGGATATGGCCAAGGCCTTAAATGGCGATGAATTTGCGCGCTTTATGCTCGGCCAGGCCACAACAGGTGATTGGCTGAGGGTGATAGCCGCCATGCCTAAGTTGCCGTTTTTAAAAGAGACGGTAAAACAAAGTGCCAAACAGGTGTCAAAGCAGTTACTGGGGCAGCATAAAAGTGCCTGACTTAGCTCTCTTATCCAATGCATCGCTTATAGCGATTGCGGCGATTCTAATAATCGGCGTGCCCCACGGCGGTCTCGATGGCGCAGTAGCGCGACGCGTCGGCTGGCCCAGCGGCACACTGCCATGGATGCTGTTTCATCTTATGTATTTGCTGTTGGCTGCTAGCGTTGCCGGCCTCTGGTGGTTGTATCCGCTGCCCAGCCTAATATTTTTTCTGGTCATCTCAGCGCTGCACTTTGGCAGCAGCGATATTCGGCATATAAGCCCGCCCTCGTCAAAAGACGCTTGGGTGCCGCTGATTGCTCACGGCGGCCTAGTGACGATCGCTATACCGGTTTTGCAAAGTAGCTCGGTAGAGCCGCTGTTTGCAGCCTTGGTAGGGACTGAAAGCAGCCTCTGGCTAGTCAAGCAAATTAATCAGTTGCGACTGCCCTGGGCTGCATGCCTATTCGCCTATGTTATCTACAGCGTTTACCAACCGCGCTGGCGCAAGTCACTGCTCAGCCTGTCAGTATTGATTGCACTGGCTTATCTGCTGCCGCCTCTAGTCAGCTTTGCACTGTATTTTTGTCTCTGGCACAGTCGCAGCCATATGCAGCGTATCTGGCGCAATATTGCCCAGGCAGATCGCCGCCGCAGCGCCAATGAAACGCTAATTTATAGCCTGCTGGCCTACGCTGCCGCGGGAGTTTATTTTGTCTTGCAGACCGACACCGCCTCGGCATCCGTAACAGCTATAACACCGGCGCTTTTACAGCTGACCTTTATTGGCCTCGCCGCACTCACAGTGCCCCATATGGTGCTGGTTGATTTTATTCACGGGCAACAACAAGAAGACCAGCAACATGACTGAGATAAGCCAACGCAAAGCTGACCATATTAATTTGGCGCTGCAAGCCGAGCACCAAGGGGCTTTAAGTGCCGGCTTTGATCGAATTCAATTCGAACACAATGCCCTGCCAGAACTGCTAGTGAGCGAAGTGGACTGTTCGGCGATATTTCTCAACCAATACTGTTCGGCTCCACTGATTATTGGCGCCATGACCGGCGGCTGTGAGCACGGCGAATCTATCAACCGTCATCTCGCGGAAGCCGCCGAGCAAGCGCAGATTCCTATGGCAGTGGGATCGCAGCGTGCCGCGTTGCAAGATGGACTTGCCCAAGATGTGCGCCGCTGGGCACCCAAGGCGATACTGTTGGGCAATCTTGGCGGCACTCAACTGCAGCAACATGGCGTCGAATTAGCCCAGCGCGCGGTGGACAGCATCGAAGCCAATGCCATGATTATCCATCTCAATCCTCTGCAAGAGCTAGTGCAACCTGACGGCGATCGCGATTGGCGTGGTGTGCTCGCCGCCATCGAAGAATGCTGCGCCACCCTTAGTGTGCCAGTGATAATCAAAGAAGTGGGCTCAGGTATTGGTCCAAGCTCTGCTCAGCGCCTAATTGATGTGGGTGTCAGCTGGATTGAAATCGCCGGTCGCGGCGGCACCAGCTGGGCCAGCATCGAAAGTGCGCGCATCCAACAAACGCGCGAACAGCAGATCGCCGCGCCTTTTATCAACTGGGGCATGGACACTGCACAACTGATTCCTCAGGTGCGCAGCCAATCCAGTCAGCTTGGCCTGATTGCCTCTGGTGGACTTCGAGATGGACTGGATATAGCTCGCAGCCTGCGTCTCGGCGCAAATATGACTGCCATGGCACAACCCTTTTTACAGCCCGCTCTGGAATCCACCGAAGCGGTGATTGAAAAAATTGAAATCCTCCGTGAACAACTGCGCTGGGCGATGTTTTTAACCGGCAGTAAAAACCTTAAAAAACTGCAATCGGCCCCCCTGCTACCAATATAAAAATAGATAAACCAGCAATCAAAACAGAGCTAGCTGCGTAATTCACAACCGTTTAAACTAACCCCTGCTAAATTATATCTAGCCGCTCAATAGGCCACTATTGGGCGGTTTTGTTTTTTTCTGCTTTTAACTCTCATTAAAAGCATCCCAGGAGAACCACCCTTGAGCCAAATTCAAAGCGAGATCGTTGCCGGCGTCGGCCTTATCACCCTAGACCGCCCCGAAGCCCTAAATGCCCTGTCACTGCAGATGGTCATCGACCTCACCGCAGTGTTCACAGACTTTCGCGATGATCCCAGCGTTGAAGTAGTCGCCATCCGCGGTAGCAACAAACGCGGCGTATTTGGCGCCTTCTGTGCCGGCGGTGATATCCGCTTCTTCCACGACGCCGCCATCGCCGAAGACCCTGCCCTAGAAGCGTTTTTCACGGCGGAATACAGTCTTAATAATTTTCTCTACAGCTACCCAAAACCCTATGCCGCCTTTATGGATGGCGTAATAATGGGCGGCGGCATGGGCCTGGCACAGGGCGCCGACCTGCGTATTGTCAGCGACCGCACCAAGATGGCCATGCCAGAAACCAATATCGGCCTCTTCCCCGATGTCGGCGGCGGTTTTTTCCTAAGCCGCTGTCCCGGTCACCTAGGTGAATACCTTGCCCTAACAGGACAGATGCTAGTCGGCGGCGACGCCCTTGCAGCAGATCTTGCCGACGGCCTAGTCGCCAGCGACTCCATGCCCGACCTCTGGGACAGCCTCACCGCCAACATCGAACTCAGCGCCATAGAGCGCTTCGAGCAACTTTCCGACCTTGTCAGCCTACCCTCACCGGTCGCAGCGCCCGAATGGTTAGACCCACAGATCGACACTGTTTTTGCACTACCCACAGTCATGGATATGATCAACGCCCTAGAACAGACCGAAGGCGAATGGGCATCAAAGACATTGGCCTGCCTACGTCAAAGGTCGCCGCTTATGTTGCATGTCAGCCTCGAACAGATCCGTCGCGGCCGCCAACTCACCATGGCCGACGACCTGCGCATGGAGCGCAATATAGTTCACCACTGCTTCCACACAGAGCATCTGGACCGCAGCGGTACCAGTAGTGAAACCGTAGAAGGTATCCGCGCACTGGCCGTCGACAAAGACCATGCGCCAATCTGGAACCCAGCCCGTATAGAAGATATTACCCGCGATATGGTCGAGCCGTTTTTCAGCAGCCCCTGGTCAGAGGAGCAGCATCCGCTCAAAGATCTAGACTAATTAGTAGGCGCCAATAGGAGCAGTTATGCACTTTCAACTCCACGAAGAACAGATCACCTGCCCCTTCTGTTGGGAGAGCATCACGGTCCTCGTGGACCCCTCAGAGTCACAACTCTACACCGAAGACTGCTCCGTCTGCTGCCGCCCCATACTGATTCAAACCGAGGTCCAAGGCGACTATGTCAGTGTCCAAGTGACCCAGGAAGACGACGGCTTCTAACAGCCAATTACAGTCCACCAATCACCACAGACTTAGGCTACACTGGCGCGCTCACCCATTAGGTAAAAGGTCAGGTCCATATGGCACTCAGCGCACGCATCTGCAAAGCAGAACTCAATGTCATCGATATGGACCGCCACTACTACCAACAGCACAGCCTTACCCTAGCCCAACACCCCTCCGAAACAGACGAACGCCTAATGGTTCGTCTCCTAGTTTTCGCCCTTCAAGCCAGCGAAAGCCTAACCTTCACCAAAGGCCTTAGCACCGACGACGAACCGGACCTCTGGCAAAAAAGCCTGAGCGACGATATCGAACTCTGGATTGAACTGGGCCTGCCCAGTGAAAAGCGTCTTAAGAAAGCCAGTGGCCGATCGCAGCAAGTGATTGTTTACACCTATGGCAGCGGCTCCGCCGAGATGTGGTGGAAGCAGATGGAAGCTCCTCTTGCACGGTTTAAGAATATTAGTGTTTTTCATATAGACACAGAGACTACTGAAGCTCTATCCAAGCTTGTGCAGCGGAATATGGATGTGCAGATTAGCTTGCAGGATGGGGAGGTGACTTGGGATTCTGAGGAGCAGAGTTTAAGTTTTGTGCCGGAGCAGTTGAGGTAGGATAGCATCCGACCAACGGTATTGATCCCCGTCCAGTAGGAATCTATAGTTCTTCGTTAAATATCGCGTACAAGAATGTACACCCCATGTGAGCCAAGGAATGGTGATGAATAGGCGACAATTTTTTCTCTCAGGGCAGAAGTGCCTTTGTGATTTATTCAGGTTTGCTAACTTATTTATTTGGGGCCTACAATTCAAGACAAGCTTAAGGACCATACATGTATAACCTGATAATTGGGTACGTTGGACCTAGCGACCTCGAAAACGAAATTATAGTGTCAGCCTCGAGGTTTCTTGAATATACGGACTCAGAAACGCAAATGAGATTTAGAAATTTAACCTCTGAGAATGTTGAAGAGCTTAAAGAACTGCCAGCTCTTTTAATGCAGGAGCAATATGAAGATGGTGCTTTTGTAGCGAAAATAAAGGCCATAGCCAAAGCTAATCGTGATTACAAGATAACGTTCGAGAGAGATGCCAGCCTAGCTACTCTAACCCCCAAAGAAATTGAAGGATTGGCAATAGAACTTGGCATTGATGATTTTGAAATTTATCGTACTCACTGGGCAGTGAAAAAGGCAGATTTAATAAATCTACTTTCGGAATTAAATCCGATTACGAATTATAAGGCAGAAACTGAATTTTCGTTTGAGAATTTACCAGCTGATGCGGGCGAAAAATTCAATAAAAACCAGGTCTTTATCGTCCATGGCCATGATGAGCATGCAAAAAATGATGTTAAAGCGTATGTTGAGTCAAAGGGTCTTGAACCAATAATTCTTCACATGCAAGCTAGTGGCGGACGAACAATTATCGAAAACATTGACCATTTTAGTAATGTCGGATTTGGTGTAATTATCTATACCGAATGTGACGTAGGGTCTAAGAGAGATACCCTGACCTATAAATGGAGAGCGCGGCAAAATGTGGTTTTTGAACATGGCTACTTGATTGCGAAACTGTCTCGTGAGCGAGTTTCCGCTTTGGTAAAAGGGACAGTAGAGACTCCAAATGATATTTGCGGAATTGTGTATGTAATCTTAGATGCCGCAGGAAATTGGAAAGAAGAATTGGGTGCTGAGCTTCGAAACGCTGGTTATAGCATCTCATAGATTAGCTAACAAATCGCTGTTATTGGCGCGTTATTCCGCAATGTTCCAAAACACCCGTAAATCTGGCTTTTATGGGCATAATGAAAAATCACCATGGAAGGAAAGAATATAAAAGCAATAAGTAGGAAAAAAGCGACTTCTGGAAAGCTCAGCTACGGTGATCCCGTTGTCTTGCATGAAACATCCGCATCAAGAGTAACATTTGTTCCATTTTACATACCGCATTCAGCCCATACCGAACTATCGGTTAAAATTATCACTTGGGGAAAGTTAAACGGCGAATGGAAATTCAAAGCGCTTAAATCTATTACTCTGTCAGAGAGTGCATCAAAAAACTTGCAGTCAGCCCTTATGCAAGTCAGGGCTTGGGACGGCTATCAGCCGTTCCAAGTCTAAACGCTTTACCGCCTTCTTGGCCGGCTATCCTCCATCAAGTCATCCAATGTAGATTGCGCCTTTTTAAGGTCAGCCAAGTCTTTAACCTCAATCATCTCGCATTCATCTCGAACCATTTCCGCAATATTGCTTGGATAGTGCCTGCAGTCTTCAGGTCTGCTTTGGTAGATAGAGCAGGTATATTTTTCTTTACCCTGACCGGGTTCAATCTCAAGAAAAGGGCAGCGAGTCAGCTGTACGCCAGTATCTGGAGAAAACCAAATTTCATTATCTTTTACGTATTGGTAAATATGCGGCTCAAACAGCTCCCACATATCGATTTCGGCCGCGGTTGCCGAGAGCGCGCCGTCGCCGTATTTGATGCAGCACTTTCCACATTGGTTACAGTCTTTCATGTTTGTAGCGGGTTCACGCTTGATGACAGTGGCAAAGTGTATCACCCTCCATAGAAGCTATATCGCCTAAATAGAGTATTGCTTTGCATCTATTGGGCTACAACAGATAAGCTAGCCCTCAGCCCATTGACTAAAATCACTGTAAAGATCTGCCTCTCCTGTAAGGATCAAGATTCATTAACCAACACAAGGATAGATATTGTGAAAATAAAAACCTATTTACCCCTACTCTGCGCCGTTGCACTGCTCGCCGCCTGTGACAATGATCCAGTATCGGAAACCGCGATTATCGCAGAGGCCGGATATAGCGATGTTGCCAGTGCGACATTAGAAGTAGGCCTGCCAGCCCCCGATTTTTCTCTGCAATCTCTGAATGACGATTGGGTAAAGCTGTCTCAGCTGCGCGGAAACAAGGTTCTAATGATTTTCTATCGCGGCCACTGGTGCCCATTCTGTGTTGGGCATCTGCAAGATATTCAAATCATGCTGCCAGAGCTGGAGAAACGCGGATACCAGGTGCTGGCGATTAGTCCAGACGACGCCACCGGCATGCAGAAAATGGCCGAGCGTATGGACCGCCCCTATCAGTTCCTCTCTGACGCCGATCTTGCAGTGACCGATTTATATGGCATACGCAAAGACGAAGAGCTGCCGCATCCCGCTATGATATTACTCGACGACCAGGGCATAGTGCAGTGGTTCTATATCGGCGAAGACTACAAGACGCGACCCAGTGCGACGCAGTTGCAGCAAGTGTTGGATCGACTGGATTCCCAATAAAACGAAACTCATTTGAAAGCCTCGGCAATGGGGCTTTCGAAAACCCCTTACAACCAGTCAATTCTAAGGTCTGCAAAATGACCCAAATCAACTGGGAAATCATTTCAGTCTCACTGGAGATGAACCGCTTGATCAGGGTAATTGGGCGCTCTATAGTCGCCAGAAATAGTTAAGTAATATTCTTAAGCAAAGGAACTGCAAGGGAAAAGCGACAGCTGCAATTACAGGCTTCGCCCAACACCCAGAGCATCAATCACTGGATAAGGAGATCTAAAGTGAACCCAAGCACTCAGCAGCAAACCGCAAAACCCATGCCCCCCATAGCAACCTTTCTAGTCGCCTGCGGCGGAGGTGTTGTCGGTTATGACTACGCCACATGGATGGACGTATCACCCCTAGTGGGCGCAGCAATCGGTCTCGTTATCAGCGCCATTATGGTGAATATCTTAAATCACATCATGCGAGACCCGGAGCGAAAAATCCGCGAGGGTTGCATCGGTCTCGGCGGTTTCGCTGGCGTCATCTTTGGCTTGAGCGTTGCCACCGACAATAATGCTGAGGGACTAGGCTTCTTTATTACAACAGCAATCTTTGGCGGTATAGGCGCAGGCCTGGGCAGCATGGCTGCGTCACTACTCGCTTATGCCGCATTCCTATTACTCTTAATCAGTCAGGGGCCAATAGGCTTTGCTATTCGCTCCGTGATACTCAATTCAAACTAGGCTATAAATAAGATTAACTGGGCTCGTATCAAGTTGTTGTAGTGGCAGGAATTGTATTGAGATTATATTCAAAGGCGCATTGAGAGGGAATTAAAAGGCGCATTGAGAGTGGATCTAGAGCGCATTAAAAACGTCGAACAGAAATAACCTCAAGCCAGTCTTGAAATCGCTTGAATAAATGGACACTTTTATTAAGGGAGTAATAACATGACAGCAAAATCCACCCCAGAGGGCTATCACACCGCCACAGCCTACCTCAGTATCTCAGGCGCTAAAGACGCCATCGAATTTTATAAACTCGCATTTGGCGCAACCGAAGTACTGCGTCTGAGCACCCCCACCGGCGACATAGCCCATGCAGAGATCAAAATCGGTGATTCTCATATAATGTTGTCAGAATCCTGTTCAGAGAGCCCCATGCCAAGCCCCGAAACCCTGGGGGGATCAACAGTCGCTGTGCATCTCTATGTCGATGATGTAGATGCAATATTTGCTCAAGCCATTGATGCCGGAGCCTTAGATATCAATTCGGTAGAAGACCAATTCTATGGCGATCGCACCGGCACATTACAGGACCCATTTGGCCATATTTGGTTTGTCGGCACACACAAAGAAGACCTGAGTATGGAAGAAATCGAAAAGCGGGCTAAGGCGCTATTTGCTTAAGTCCTGCACCTAAGCCCTACACCCTGGTCTGTCAACAATAGGACCAAGTTCCAATGCGCCCTAGTTGGGCGCTAAATACATGAGTCAAAACACAGGAATATTATTATGTTTACCGTCTCACAGCTTACCGAGTTACTCGGATGGGCCTCAATTTTAAATATCGGCATGTTAATTTTCGCCAGCATCGCCTTGGTGACAATGAAATCGACGATCACCTCAATGCATAGCAAGATGTTTGCTATTCCAGAGCAAGAGCTTGCCCTGATCTACTTTAAATATTTAGCCAATTACAAAATGTTGTCTCTGATATTTATTGTTGCGCCCTACATAGCACTCAAAATCATCGGCTACTAAGACGCTGTACTAGGGATCTTCGAGAACAACTGTTGGGATCACACTGCGGTTACGCGAAGTTGCAGTTGAAGGTGGAGTTGTAGCTGCAGTCGTAGGTGAAGCGGCAGGGCCTTGCTGTATACTGCGGCCTGACTTAAGGTTTGCTTTTATACGCCGCGCCCCCGAAAATGCGCCCATCCGTGCCCTCGGCACCGAACAAGCTGTTCAAACACCAGAGAATCTCTAAATGTCGATACATTGGTACCCCGGCCATATGCGCAAGGCCAGCAACGAGATGATCGAATCATTACCATTGGTCAATCTGGTGATTGAGGTGCTCGACGCAAGAATTCCCTTTAGCAGCTCAAACCCGTTTATTCAGGATTTGGTCACTGAGAAGCCGTCGATCAAGATCCTTAACAAGTGCGATCTTGCCGACCCTGAAATCACTCAGGTCTGGCAGGACTACTATGAACAGCAGGACAACACCAAGACTATGGCGTTGGATCTGCAGCACTTTGATCCGAGCAAGCAGGTTATTGATCTGATCAATAAGCTCTGCCCCCAGAAAGAGGGTCGCAATACCTTGGTGATGGTCACCGGCATTCCCAATGTCGGCAAGTCATCGCTGATCAATAGCCTTGCCAGGCGCCATATTGCCAAGACCGGCAATGAACCTGCAGTGACCAAAGGCCAGCAAAAAATCAATCTGCGCAATGGCATTATGCTGTTGGATACCCCGGGAATTCTGTGGCCGAAAATCGAGAATCCCAATGGCAGTTATAGATTGGCGACTACAGGGGCGATTAAAAATACCGCAGTAAGCTATGAGGATGTGGCATTTTTTGCCGCTGACTTCCTGCTGGAAAAATACCCTGAATTGCTGCAAAAACGCTTTAAGTTTGAGACCCTGCCACGCAGTGAGATTGAACTGCTGGAGATTATTGGCGCTCAGCGCGGCTGCCTACGTGGCGGCGGACAGGTAGATCTGGAGCGGGTTTCAACAATCTTTGTCAATGAACTGCGCGCTGGCACTCTGGGTAATATAACCTTCGAAACACCAGCGGTTATTGATCTCGAAATGAAACAGGTCGAAGTGTTGAGAGCCGAGAAAGAAGAGCGCGAGAAACTGCGCCTGGAAAAGGTTGCTGCGCGCCGCCGCAAGGCCAAAGCTAACCGCCGCTAGGCGGTTAATACCTAGACGTACTGCCCCGCTGCATAGCCTGAAGCCCAGGCCCACTGAAAGTTATACCCTCCCAAATGGCCAGTCACATCCACCACTTCACCGACAAAATACAGCCCGGGCTGGGTTTTACATTCCATGGTTTTTGACGATAGCTGATCGGTATCCACGCCGCAGAGGGTGACTTCGGCGGTGCGATAACCCTCGGTTCCAGAAGGTTTTAGTTGCCAATCGGCAAGCTGTTGAGCCACGGCCAATAGCTGGGCATCGGGAATTTCTGCCATGGCGGTTTCCGCATACTTGGGCCAGTGCAATGTCTGCAATGCCAATACCAAACCTTTCGAGAGATGCTGAGATAATAGATTGCGCAGCAAACTCTTGGCACTGGTTTTCTTATAGCCGAGGAGTAACTCCGCAGCATTGTTATCTGGGAGTAAATTCACCCCAATAGCCTGCCCCGGCGTCCAATAGCTGGATAACTGTAGGGCTGCAGGACCGCTGATACCACGGTGAGTAAAGAGCATATTCTCGCGAAAGCTGATGCCATTGACCGACATATCCACATCCACTGCCAACCCGGACAGGGTCTCTGAAATCTGTTTAATGCCATCACTAAAGGTAAAGGGCACTAAGCCCGCGGTGCGCGGCAGCAGGCTTAAACCAAACTGCTCGGCGATCTCATAACCAAAGCCGCTGGCACCCATGGTGGGGATCGAAAGGCCGCCTGTGGCGATAACCAGTGACGTGCACTGGTACTGGCCCGCAGAGGTTTGCAGGCTATATCTCTGGTTCTCTTCACCCA
>Ga0206677_10001066_pt1 | contig 25812 bp, 14 predicted proteins | sample M130m12015metaG_FD_155475 | JGI IMG/M metagenome (GOLD analysis project Ga0206677, IMG submission 155475) | Ammonia-oxidizing marine archaeal communities from Monterey Bay, California, United States - M1 30m 12015 | ecosystem: Environmental > Aquatic > Marine > Intertidal zone | place: USA...
TCCTCGCGAAATTTCATTACAACGATACAGTTGTTCCATCAGTAATACCGCTGCTAACTCATGTGGAAGAGTCATCAAAGACAATGATATTGATTCTCTATTGTGCCCTTTAGGAAACCCATCTGCGGGCCCTATTGCTAAGTTGGTATCATCGCTTGAGATCGCCCAGTTCTCAAACTCCTTAGACAGTTCAACCGAAGTAAACATCCTACCACATTCATCCAATAATATCGAGTTATCTGGGAGACGAGAATAATATTCCATATTAGATAATTTTGAATTGTGTATCTCCAATCTGACTTTAGATTTCAGGCGGTTTGAGTAATCCTCAATCAGTCCTGCCATTTTTTTATCCGATGGTCGCCCGTGAAGATGGACTATTATTCGCCCCATGCTAACCCCACCATGTTCAACCCCAAGACTCTTGATGGTGTAGCATGAGCGGAGGGCATGGGTTGGTGGCCATTCGGCAAGAAGGGCAAAAGTCCAACCATTCCTGATGTCATCCGCAGAGATACTAGGTCATGGTTATCTGACCTTCAAGAAGCCTGCGAACGAAACTTCGACGCACCTGAAGAAGCAAGAAGACAGATTCGCCAAATGGTCGGTGAATGGAAGGATGCGAATGAAGAAGAAGTGATGGAAGATTCTTTGCTTGAGGGGCTAAACATGCGTGCATTCAGGTTACTAAACTGCACTGATGATGAATTTTCACAATGGTTAGATGACCTGAATTTCTGGAAGCCGGGCTGGAGGCCAGATGGAACCAGGGAAACGGATGAATCATGAAGGAGTGCCCTACCCCTTCGGCTCATGGGAAGTGCTGGTAACCTACACATGTTGTATACATGCCCGTTCTGTTGGAAGGTACGAGGTCTGCTCGAACACCTAGACATAGAACATGAAAGAATACAAGTCAATCCAATGAAAGCAAAGAAAACTTTGCCTAGCGCTCCCGAATGGAAAAAGGTCCCCGTGTGGGTCGACTCCGAAGACAAAGTATTCGTAGATTCCACTCCTATAATGAAACACATTGATGCAGTACACAACGATGGAAAGTTGTGGAAAACTGACAATGAAGCAAGAAGAGATCAGTGGATGGAATGGGTTGATTTACACATGTCTAAAGCCACTATCCCAATTCTATATGGGAGTTTATTTTCGGCTCTCAAAACAACAACTAGAGTTTCTAAATTAGAAAAGTTCGGGTTCATTTCTAAGCGCCTTTATGCTTGGGCAGGATTCCCTGTAATGTGGGGAATTATCGCAAGAAGTAGGGTCAAGAAAGACGGTCGAACTCCTAAGCAGTTGTGGCATGATTTACTCACTGAGTTTACAGGAGAGTTCAACGGCAACCAATTCTTTGGAGGGAAATCCCCGGACTTGGTAGATTTAGCCGCTTTCGGTTATGTCAGATCAATCTCCCCGTACCCACAATTCTCTCAGATTGAGGACCACGAAAATGGAATGAAGTGGTATCGGGCATTAGAAGCAACTCTGAAGGTGTGAAAATGGATTTAGTCGAGGGCCCGTTTGGTCTTCGTTTCATTCGTATCGAAGAGCGTCAAATTTTCCTAGGTACCGACAAAGGAGGTTGGGTCCATGCAAATGAAAGACCAAAACACAGAGTTGATTTGCCATCATATCTAATATTAGATAGTCCACTAACTAAGACTCAATATGCAGAAATAATGGGTGAAGAAGGTAATTCTGATGACCTCAAGGACATGATTACTCATGATGAAGTTGCTGAACTATGTTCCAAGCTTTCAGAGTACTATGAAGATGAAATACGCAGACCTTCACAATCTGAATGGGAAGCAGCCAAAGATATGCTCACACTACCTTGCGGATGGACTGAATTACTGGCTGATGAGGCAACAGGAAACCATAGAGGGGCGCCCTTAGACGGAAGGCCTCGATTAGGCGAAGTCGATGGGCCGTTATCTGGCCATCGTGTTTCCCAGTCTGCGCATCCCACGCGTGCAGGTGTGTACGCACGCGTAGTTACCCCCGGTGACAGGCCTTTACCAAAAGTAGGATTCAGATTGGTAATATCTCCTAAACGTGAGGGGGAATTGAAAAGGGTCCCAAACAATGCTAACCTAGCAACGAATATTCGCAGTGAATTGTTTTGGACTACAATACTTGGAATAATCCCTAGTTTTACAATTCCGATCCTGAGAGGATTTGGATCCTATGCCGTTGATGGTTGGGCTAATTTACTGTTCGGTGGGCTTTGTGCTGGATTCGTAACTGGAGCCTTCTGGAGACCAAGGAGGCCCACTTGGGCACTGGACTCCGAAGGTAATGTCATTCAGTTGAAAGATTAGCCCAATACGATTCCTTTCGTATTGCATCAAGAGCGCAAATTGCAGCCATATTGACGATATGTCTGACCCCGTCTGCACGTGCAAGTAATTGAACAGGTTTATCCAATCCATCCAGAATTGGCCCTGTCATTTCTGCGTCCCCCAGTTGCTCTAATAATTTGTAAGCGATGTTTGCAGATGCTAGATTCGGACATATCAGAATGTTAGCGGGGCCATCAAAGGCCATGAAAGGATATTCGGATTGAACATCGACATCTAGAGCGGTGTCGGCCTGCATTGGACCATCAATGCTCAGAGAGTTATCCATCTCTCTTGCCATATCGATTGCTTCCTCGATTCTTTCTGAACGCTGCGCTCGGCTACTTCCAAAATTAGAGAATGAAAGCATTGCAACCTTTGGTTCGACTCCGAACCTTCTGGCTACCTTCGCAGTCTGGACTGCAATATCTGCAAGTGTTTTACTATCCGGATAAACGTTTACTGTGGCATCCCCAAGGAATATCAGTCTTCCTTTTACAACCATCATGTAGCAGCCAATAGCACAGTGGCTGTCTTCATCACTTCCAATCACTTCTAAACAAGGCCTCAAAACATCGGCATAATTTCTACTCACTCCTCCTAAAAAGCCATCAGCATCGCCAATTTCAACCATTTGAGCAGCGAAATACGGTCTACTTTTCAAGAGTCTTTGAGCATCTAATGTCGTCATTCCCTTACGACTACGATTCTGTAACAAATGGATATCATAATTACCGATTCTTCGTTCATCATATCTAGGATTAATAATTTCACAATCGAATTCAATATTCAATTCGGCCATTGTTTGTCGAATACTTTTCTCATTACCCAATAAAATTGGAACGCATATTTGCTGTTCGACACACTGTGCGGCTGCTCTGATGACTTTTTGATTATCACCCTCTGGGAAAACTATTCTCTTTCCGCGCCCTTTCACCTGATTGAAAACTCCTCTCATCACAGAATATGACATTCCTAACCTAGCTTCCAAAGATTCCTTGTATGCTTGTTTATCGAAATCTTCTGGCTTGATTGCCGCTATTCCTTCATTGACTGCAGCTTCAGCAACATCCGCGGCTTCCCAAATCAAAACCCTTCTATCAAACGGTTTTGGGATAATGTAATCGGGGCCATATTGCATTGATTCACCAGAATAGGCGTGCGAGATATAGTCTGGAACTGGTTCTTTCGCTAATGCTGCTAATGCTTTGGTTGCAGCCATCTTCATGCCAGGAGTAATGTCTCTCGCTCTAACGTCAAGAGCTCCTCTAAAAATATAAGGAAAACCAAGTACGTTGTTTACTTGATTGGAAAAGTCTGAGCGCCCTGTTGCTATAATCGCATCATCTCTTACCGCCAACACTTCATGTGGCATAATTTCAGGCGTAGGGTTTGCTAATGCGAAAATTATTGGTTTACTAGCCATTTTCGAAACCATTTCTCCGTTCACAAGTCCGCCTCTCGAAAGCCCGAGCATCACATCTGCTCCAATGAGTGCATCCGCTAAACTACCTCCTTCAGAATCAACTGCAAATGGTGCCTTGAATTCATTCAATTCCCCGGCTTCTAATCTCTTCTTGGTCATTATTCCTTGAGAATCGCACATCAGTATATTTTCTCGATTAACGCCTAATGCAACATAGTGAGAAGCGCAAGCGATTGCAGATGCTCCGGCACCGGCAACTACAACTTTTATTTCAGACAATTCTTTGCCTTGTAATTCTGCAGCATTGAGTAATGCTGCCCCTGAAATAATCGCTGTGCCGTGTTGGTCATCGTGCATTACCGGAATATTAGTCGCTTCAGCGATTCTCCTCTCGATTTCAAAGCATTCTGGGGCTTTGATATCTTCGAGATTTATTCCTCCAAAGGTAGGCGCGATATTGCAGACAGTTTTGATAAATTCTTCAGGATCTTCGGTATCGATTTGGATATCGAAGACATCGATGTCTGCGAATGTTTTCAGTAGCAGTCCTTTCCCTTCCATAACAGGTTTTGATGCTAAAGCACCAATGTTTCCAAGACCCAGAACCGCTGTACCGTTCGATATCACAGCAACCAAATTGCCCTTGGAGGTATAGCGGTATGCATCATCCGGATTCTCAGCTATTTCTAAACAAGGATAAGCAACTCCTGGAGAGTAAGCAAGAGACAATTCATGTGCCGTAGAATGTGGCTTTGTCGGCATGACTTTTATCTTGCCACGTGGTGATGCCTCGTGATACTCGAGAGCTTCTTTTTTGATTGCTTGCTCTCGCCAGTCTTCATCCATTTCAATCTCTCCGATATGCACCTCATGCAGTACCGTGTTTGACCTTTTTGTGAATATATTCAACTTAACAGCGAAAGTTGAATAGTTTCAAAATCACGGAAATATACTGAAAATAGATGATTCAGCCGATTAACAAGAGTGCATTCGCTTGATATACCATTGAAGTCCGATACAATATATGAACGAACTCAACAGGGCCGTAGGCCCTGCGAATACTGGCGCTCGAGCCTTGTTACTCGTGACCATAATGTTGTTGTCCTCTTTAGGTCCAATCTTATCCGCACCAATAGCCAGTGCGCATGAAGGTGGGAACAGTACATCATGGCCTAAAGAAGGAGTCGAAGACACCGGTTGGATGTTACTAAATGCTACTGGTGCAAATGCGATTAATGGCACGCAGGCCACCGCTGGCTGGACGATGGAGTTTGCTCCAGGAGCGGTTCTTGGAAACGCAACAATGGAGATAATGGTCGATGGAACAGAAGGTGTGTCGATACAGCAACCACTCTTACTTTCTCCAGATACTGGACAGGTTTTGTTCGATTGGAGAGGCAATGGTTGGCTAGGCCAAACATACGGGTTTGATGGTTCTAACCCGCACCAGGGGAGACTTTCAACAAACGCAGATGTTGGCGCGACTGTAACCGTCCCGTCTGGTTCTGAAATTACTGACTTTATCTTGGAAGTCCTTGCACCAGCAGACCCATTTACATCTCTTGAACCGGTCGAACTGTATATCGAGGATTATCAAATTCACCCGGTCGATGGAAGGATGTATCTAGCAGTCGGCTCATACGTAATTATTCTTGATGCTATGTCATCACCGAACATAATCGATTTATTCGAATTCATAAATGATGATGGTGAGAGTGAAAATATAAGAGATCTTGAAATTGATATTGCGGATAACAGAATGCTAATAGCCTCAGATGGTGGCGAAATCCGCTCTATCAATCTAGATGACACAAGTTGGAATGCTAACCTGCCTACGGAGCCGTCCGGTGGAGTATGGACACAGGTCCATGTCGCCAGCAACGGAGACCTTTTTGCATTCAGTGAATCTGGGATTTTCACTCTGAATTCTGCTGGAACTGGTTGGACCTTAGAGCAAGCAAGTGGCACTAGTAACTGGCCTGCAGGAGTGCCTGAAAATTTAATGGAATACAGCGGAATCATCTATTCGTCACTTCTTGGAGGAGGAGTCGGAAGGTGGGATGTTGCATCTATGTCACCACTATCGCCATGGAGTACTGCAAACAATCTCCATTCAGATTACATCAGTGATTTCATCGTTGCAGGTAACCAATTATTGATTGCATCTTATGATGCTGGAATTGCACGTAGAGACCTTTCTGGTAACTTCTGGCTGGCTACTTGGAATAGTGGCAACTGGCTATCATCTGATGAAGTGAGAGGTATGACCTTTGTAAATAATCAAATTCAGATTTTGACAACAGATTCAGTGCATATGTACAACGTCGCATCGGGTACCTTCGCGCCAACAACAACCCTTGCCTCAATAGGCCAGGCAAATGAAGGAAAGAACATACTTTACTGGCCAGCTTCAGGCTCGAGAAGCCCAACCAATGACACTGTCCTTGTTACAGACGGGAGTGCGATTCTGGCTATGCTTGAACCTGGAAACACACCAATGTATGTAGGAGATTTGGCCATAGGAAGCGGCCCCTATTCAGGAGACTTAAGCGACGCTATGCAATTCAATGGAGTAATCTACGTGGGTAGCGAGGATTACCTTGACCGATATTCTATCAGCCAAGCCAGATGGCTATCCCCTATCAATACAGGAAGTGATGTAACTCAGATTGTCAATGATGGCGTCAATGTTATTGTTGGGACAATGGGGAGTGGAGTACACATTATTGATACTCAGGGCAATGTTCTCGACACTTGGGATACCACTGATGGACTACAGTCTAGCGATGTCACGGGTATTGATGTCGAAGGCGACATGACCGTGGTAATACACCCACAAAATGGTGCTTCTGTTTTCAACAAATCATCGCCTGGTTCGGTTGTCTCACTCAATGAAGGCAATAGTGAACTGGATAGTGACTCCCCAACTGGTGTTGCTATTCACAACGGAGTTGCTTACATTGGCACAGCTGACGATGGATTAAATCGATACATTATCGCAAACGATACATTCCTTGGGTCTTGGGTTTCGACCGGAATAAACGATGTCGATTATGCTCCAGTAGCAATACTAGGGACAAACCCTGCAATTTTACACATGGGATTGCCAGGATATGGAGTAGCCAGGAAAGATCTGTCTAGTGGAGAAATCCTAACTCCATTAACAGTTATTCCCAATAGAGGGAATCCAAGTGCAGCAGAAGTACTGCCTAGCAACCAAGTATATGCCTTAGAATCCTATGCTGGCAATTCAATAATGCTCATCGGAACTTCAAACGGAGCGATCAGATGGGATGGAAATACTGCAACTACACTTCCAAAGGGTAGCAGTTGGAATCTACAGCCATCCCAATTCTTTGATTTTACAATAGATTCTGGAATTTTCGGTGGCAACATTTATGCTGGAACAAATATAGGTATTTGCAAATATGCGGTTGCAACCCTTGGTATCAACGACTGTGTGAATGTGCAAGATGGGATGCCGAACTGGGGAGTAAATGCTGTAGAATTTAACAGTACCACTATTTTTGGAGGAACTACTAACGGAGTTGGTTTAATTGACAAGTCCTCTTTCACTTGGACTGAAAACTGGCAGGCCGATACTTCACCATCCAATGCTTTAATCGAAGTCATTGGAGATGTTGCTTATGTTGGTCTATCTGAAATTGGCATAGCTAGATATGATATTCCCAACAATATCTGGTTGACTACTTGGACAGAAGATAACGTTCTTGATGATGGCAACCAGTATGTTACAGGATTAATTGCAGATATTAGACCAGGCCATATTTGGGTCGGAGGAGAAGATGGCTTCCAATTAATCAATGTCACCACGGGTTCTGAAGTCTATGATATCGAAGCTTCGGACTCTTTGTATTCAGGCATTAATGGAGACCCATACGATTTGGCCATATATGGAGATACAATGCATTACCATCACCAATACTCGTCGGATAGTGTATTCCGAATTGATATTGCTAACTTTACCGAAAAATCCTCATTAGATGCTGGAGCGCAAGTTGATGAAAATGGCGGCGATGTTTACGGCATGGAAATTATTGGAGATGTGCTCCATGTTTCTGTCGCAAGTGGACAATGGTGGAACACTGAAGGAAGCGGAGGTGTTGCCCTGTACAACCTGACTACAGATTCGTGGCAGGCAGAATTGATGCCAGAAGGTTCTGTAAATCGTGTGACTTCATTTATTTCATCAACTGGAACAAATTGGATTTCTTGGGGAGAGTCAAAACTCGAAGCCTTTGCTGCTAATGGCAGCAAGATCGGGGAATGGGATAACCTAGAATTCCCGATTAGAGAAATTGTTGAGTTCGATGGAGAGATACTATTCGCAACAGAAGACGGAATAACACGCTATGATGAATCTACAAATCTGTGGCTATCAACTTGGACTCCCGGAAACGGTCTACCTTCTTCTGCAGACGATACTGTGTATGAGTTGTGGACAAATGGCACAGACTTAGTGGCAGGTACTGCAAGGGGTGGTGGATTTGGAGGCTTCGACGGTGAAATTCTACATCTAGACAGTAGTGGAACATGGACAACATGGGACACTGGCTCCAATGGAATTCCTAACGGATACCCGATTGGCATGGCTATGTGCGCAGGAATATTCCACGTTTCAATAACTGCAAATAATGGAGGTGTTGCAAGACTTGACCTTGCAAATGGAACTACCCTTTCTTCATTCACAACATCCACTCGATTAGCAGATGGTGATGCTGCAGCTGTCGCATGCGACGACTCTAGCAACATATTGTACATTGGCTACAACGATGATTCAGAACCAATTTCAAGGTATGATTACAACGGAAACCAGTGGTTATCTGACCTCACATCTTCCACTCACAATATTCCTAGCGACCCTGTTTGGTGGGGTGCAATGGAATTCGCAGGAGGAAAACTTGCGATAGGATATGACATTGGAACTCAAGGCAGCAATGTAATTGGCGGCGGTTATGTACTGCTATCTGCAAATGGTGCGACTGTAGGAACTGCAAGCATACTTTCAACAGGCTCCCCTGTTTCCTCAATCGATTGGCTAGGAACTCAGTGGTTAATTGGTCAGGCTGGAGGGACATCGGGATATTCTCACGTCGATACTTTAGGACAAGGTGGTCAAAACACAATTCATGCTCTTCCAAATCTAGTCAGTGGACAGGTTACTTCAATGGCAGGAAATTCGACCCATCTATGGGTTGCTTCTTCCTCTTGGCAAAGCACTGGTTCAGGTGTTTTACAAGGTGTAAAGCTGGCAAACGGATCTGTTGAATGGCAAAAGGGATGGACTATTCCTGCTAATGCAGCGGTTACAGATATCGAATTAGTTGGTACTAATTTGTATTTGGCAAGTAATAATCGTGGATTAAGAATGTTAGACACCCTTACTGGTTCACTAGTAACACTCCCTACTGGAGTCCATAACTTCCAGGATGAATTGAAGTTGGTTGGAGATGAATTGTACATTGGACTGCAGGGCTCTGGATCTTCTTCTCCAGGAATACAGGTATTCAATACAACTACTATGACCTACACTGCTGGACGATTAATTGCAGGTCTTCCCTCAAACAATATCAATTCGATAGAAGCGGTAACTGAGACGAATCAGTTTGGCCTGATTTTATCTGAAACGATTTATGTCGCGACCAATAATGGCGTTGCTAGGTGGAATGCAACCGGAGAAAACTGGGAAACTGCTCTAACGGCCATCGACGGATTACCAATCTCTTACGTCCAAGATTTAGTAGAATTTGATGGGAAAGTTTGGATGGCAACCCCTAGTGGTTTGGCGATGTATGACGAATCCAGTGATACGTTCACCACATTTACTCCGGCAGATGGCCTAATGGGAACATCGAATTGGGGATTGGTTGGAGCCACTACCTCATCAACTTCTGCGGGAGGGAGTACGCAAACTCAGGAGAGTTTGTTCATCTCCCACGATGGAAGGGGCACTGATAGACCTGGAATTACTCAAATGAAGACAACTGATAATTCGATAACAGCCCTGCATCAATTCGATCAATTACCTTCTAATTCCGTTACAGCAGTAACTGCCGATACTTGGGGAGTACATGTAGCAACAACAACCGGACCCCTTGTACACTGGGTAAGAAGCACTGGTGATTTCAATTCCGGCGTTAACATATTCTCAATGGAAGACTGGCCAGTATACAGCATGCGATCTGATGGCTCTTATCTAATTGCGATTGGAGAAAATGGAGCTACTGTTCTACAGGCTGGACTGAATGGTAATTCTATTGTCGACCGGTTCTATGCTGAAGGCTCAACTGGTGGCAGTGTTGTATCGAATTCCTACGTTGCAGTAACAACTGATTCGGGGCTGAAAATTTGGACTCTCAACTCTGGTGAAGAATTAGACTCTACCACTCTACGAAGGGCTGACCCTCTATCTCTTGGATTCGAATTGCAATTCCAAGATGTTACTGATTACACTCATCCAGGAATGCAGGTGGTTTTGGTCGATTCTAGCAACACCGTAACTTTGAGTGAAAATGGCGTTTCAGGAGCGCACGGGATTCCAATGCAGACCGTTCCGATAACATTCTCATCACCAGTGGGTGGCGCTGCAACTTGGGCTAAATTAGTCGACATGAAATGGAATGCAACTCTCAATCTTTCAAACGATCCAACTTTCCTTTCCAGCATGCAATATGCTGTCGATAATGGCGTACTACTGAATGGAACTAGATATGTGGATCTACAAGTTAATTCGCCCTCTAACGGAAGCATGTGGGTGAAAATTACCTATGATTGGTATAGAACTGAAACCCCGATTCAAGGCTTATCATTATGGGATAGAGCTGATGATGGAGGCTCCACTCTTATGGCAAATTGGACCTTAGTTCACGATGAGGACTTCTCTAGATACCTAGTTTACGTCGATGAATCCTGGGATGTTCAACCATCCGTAGCAGAACTTCAACAAAGAACTCCAGATGCCTCAGTCAGCATACATTCAAGATTGCAAACTGATATTTCTACAACCAATGGTCAGCCGCTTCAGGATGGAGTCGAATATTCAGCAGTGGTGGTTGTGGAATACAACGATGGAAGATTTGGAGTAATTTCTACTCCGTTTGGACCTGCTACACCTACAGATGAAGTCCCAAGTCCTCCGATTTGGGCTACAGCTGTTTCTGGAGACCAGTTTGTAGCAGTCGATGGTGAAGTATTTGCAGAGTGGGCTCGTTGTAGTGCACTTGACTTAGCGAGCACTCGAGTTTATTCATCAACAACTGAAATTGGTGATGCGCTTGGCCTTACTATGCATACAGAAATTTTGCCTCAAGTAGGAAATGTAAGTACATTGACTCTAGAGGCAGGTAGACCACACTGGTTGGCATTTACTTGTGTAGATGAATCTGGGCAAGAGGATTTGTTAAATGCTACTGTTATTGGCCCAGTGGTTCCAACGGGTGGAATTAATGACGGTGTGCCTCCACCAAAATTAACTGGGGTTTGGGCAGAAGATGTTCCTGCTGATGACGGCGGTCGTGTTCAAATGGGATGGGACAATTCAGTTGCATCGGATTGTGCCTATGTCGTTGTTTACATGGCACCAGTAGACATAGAAGGTGGTTCGTTCCAACCTACAAATGTCGCTAACATGGAAGAGGCTGCAATTGTTCCAGATTGTGAAACCAATATGACAATCATTGACTCGATTGGAGAAGATGTGCTTATTGACGGTCAGGCATATTGGATTGGAGCTGTTGCTTATGACAAGTGGCTTAATGGTGACACTGGAGACGTTACAATTCTAGAAGTTACGCCTTATGTCAATAACATCGATGGGGCGACAGAACCTGATAGAATCGATGAGTTGAATGCGTGGGACCATCCTGATGACGATGGTACTGCAATCGATGTTTCATGGGTCCCTTCACAGGTTGACGACTTTGATTACTACGTGATTTGGGCTGCAGAATACCCACTAGACGACCTAACAGATTTCTGGACTGAAGCCGGAACTGAACCGGGTAAATGTGGTTGTACAGTATTGGACAAACAATGGATTGACACTGCAAAGAGTCCGATTAACTTGACATTGAATACGGCTCTATACGGCGGAAGTAGTATCTCATCTTCCTTACCTGGCCAAATTGTTCCTGATGTAGAATTATATGTCGCAGTAACTGTCCATGATATCAAAGGCAACGTTCACCTTGACAATTTGAATGTCGCAATGGTTACACCAATTGATAATCAAGCGGATACAACTGCACCTGAGAGATTGGTTGATCTGAATCTATACGACAGAGCCGGCGATGATGGTACTGCTGTGCAACTTGAATTCGCTCTATCTGAAGAGAGCGATATTGCTTACTACGAAGTGTATGCTGCAGCATTCACATTTACTTCAGTGGGCCAGAGTGGAACTGTAAAGACACCTATTGCGACACTCGATAGAGACCCTGCGATTCCATTAACAATCGATATTCTAGCATTTGATGCGCTAGTTGTTCCGAACACCCCGGTTACTGTTGCTGTTGTACCAGTAGATTGGTCTGGAAATGCATATCGTGATAATTTAATCACATCAACAGCAATCGCTATTGACGATGGAATCGATGACGTAGGGGCGTACCTGCCTGACATTGACGGTATTGAACTACAATGGATTGACGATACGATATTTGTTTCTTGGGAACATACAAACGACCCAGGAGTTCGCTCTTACCTAGTCTACATCTCAGATGAAGAGTTTAGTGCGGTATCGGACGCTACTGAAGTAGGAATGTCAAGCGTAGCATCTTCGTTCACAATTACAACCACTGAATATCCAGACCTTACGAATGAATCTGAATGGTGGATTGGAGTTGCGGCTAAAGACAATATCAACAGTCGTCAGATTATTCAATCACAGAAGATAGATCCTATCGACGCTAATGGCGGCGATGGAGAAGGAGATGGTTCAGATGGAGATGATTCAACTACTGACTTAGGAGAGTTGTTATCCAGTGGAAACATGATTCTAGCTGGAATGGTGCTCATTACTATGCTGCTACTAGTATTAGTTCTACGAGGCAAGGGCAGCAAATCTGCCCGTAGTAAAGACTGGGAGTTACAAGAAGCAACATGGGGCATCCAAGCAAGAGATGGATGGGATGACGTGGGAAGTTTCGGAGGACAGACTGCGCCTCCAGTGGCTCCGCCTCCGTCAATTCAACCTGCACAACAAAACGACATCTATGCCGCTGCACAAAGAATTCAGCAGCCGAGTCAACCTGTTCAACCACAAAGCCAAGTTCAACCACAACGCTGGAATCAGTCTGCTCCACAGCAGCCCACCCCACAGCAACCGGCTCAAGGAGGAATAGATACCTCATTCTTGGATGATCTGTTGTGATTGTATGGTAATCGGTCCAAAAAGCGCTGTATTTACTACGGTGAGAGCTAGGGATGGAAATTTATTCCATCTCGATTTGCACTTGCAGCGACTTACCAGACATGCTGCTGTTTTGGGAATTGAGGTTCCTGAGATTGAAATCCCTAAAGATCTTGAAGGATTAATAAGGATTCAAATTGATAATGATGGAGTCAGTTTCAACACTAAAGAATTCTATCAAGAAATACATATGGAAGCTGAAGGTATAACGTTCCCTGCCCCTAGATGGAGTCGCAAAGTAATGGGGACTAAGCATGGCGATTGGGACGCGTATCGTGATATTACATCTGAGGTGTTGAATAAGGGCGCTGATGTAGCAATTTTGGTCCATGATTACTGCGTAATAGATGGTGATCGTGTTATGCCGCTAATACTGGATGATGATGGTGTAGTATGGATTAGTGATGCTAAATTAGGAGGAGTTGACTCTGTTACTTTTGATGTCTGCAAAGGTGCGATCGAGGATTCTGGCTTCATAGTTAGCGAGGGTAGACTAAATGAGAGGCTTGTTGCTAGAGCGAAAGAAATCGTCTTGCTGGGAACTGGGATGGGAGCTGCTAGATTGACAGTACTTGACGACGTTGATATCGGAGACGGTAGTGACACTCTCCAGAAAGTATGTATTGAGGCACTAGGAGAGGATTGGCGATGATAGACCGCTTACTAGATGCTCAAGGAGAGGATAGAATTTTGCTGCTTTCGGGTGGTCCAGATTCTCACCTGACTAAGAGAAGCATGTTTGCTAAAGGTATGAAAAAAAGATTGGTGATTACGCAACCTAAAATCGATGCCCAGAAAGCACATTCTCCATTGAGCGGTGAGACCATTGTTTCAATTCAAAGTACTCCAATGGAAGGTACATTACAGACACTTACAGACACTGGTTGGAAGGCAACAAGTATCCTCAATTCAATGAATATTGAATCGATGCTAAGAGCCCTCAAACAACACACTCCTGTAGGTTCGGTCTGGGCTGGAGCTCTTGCATATGATTTAGTACAATGGACTCAACCTATACTTTTGCAACACCCTCCATCCCCTGGCGATATACTTGCAATTCTGTGGCTAGTAGATGAATGGCAGGAAGATGATGTCAAATTCCCTAGACTACCTGAGCCAATTAAATCCGGGAATGAAAAATCATCACATACAGATGAAGAACATGCAGGAATTGTTCAACGAATTAAAAATTCAATTACATCTGGAGAAATTTATCAACTTAATTTCGGGAGAACTTGGGAAGGACTGCTAGAGGAAGAGCCCGCTACAATTTTTCATCGTTTAGCAATCAATAATCCTGCCCCGTTTAGTGGGTATATCGAAGCAGCAGATTTAGGCATTGCATTAGCATCATCATCACCTGAAATATTGGTAGAGACGCAAGGTCGGACAGTAATGACTGCACCAATAAAAGGCACTAGGCCTAGAGGCTCTGATGCCGACCAAGAGTCGCTGCTCAGAAGAGATCTGGTTCATGACAAAAAGGAACGTGCAGAACACAGAATGCTAGTTGATTTGGAAAGAAATGACTTGGGAATTGTGGCTGAACCTGGTAGTGTTGTTCAATCTAGGTTCAACGTTGAAGCCTATTCTAATGTTCAGCACCTAGTATCACATGTAACAGGAAGATTATCTGATGGAAAAGATGGAATCGATGCATTACAGGCTCTTTTCCCAGGAGGAAGTATCACAGGCTGCCCCAAAACAGTGGTTTGTGCATCAATAGATGAATTGGAAAAGAAGCCAAGATCGTTCTGGACTGGATCAATGGGTTGGGTTGATGTACATTCGGGGGATTCAACATGGAACATCATGATACGCACATTAGAAGCACAATACAAACCGAGTGGTTGGCATGGTACTGTCGTGGCTGGTGGAGGCATCACTATCGAAAGCAATCCGGATGCTGAGGTCGCGGAAGCAATTTGGAAAGCTGCTGCGCTTAGGCGTGCTTGTGGGTGGCTAAACCCTGAAGTGAAAACAATTCCCAAGGGTGAATTAGGAATTTACCCATTATATGTTGAGCAGCAAGAATATATTGCAAAAAATAAGTTCAAGTTAAGCATCGCATTTATTGACAATTTAGATTCATTTTCACATAACATAATTCACGCCCTTCAATCTCTTGGGTGTTCGGTTGAAACATATGATGGAAGAGGAGAGATTACTGAATTTGACCACGACGCTATCGTCATTGGACCTGGCCCCGGGCGTCCAGAAATTTCTCCGTTGTCACTTCATGCAGCAAAATCAGATTCTCCTGTTCTTGGAATTTGTCTAGGCCACCAGGCAATTGGCATTACTAGGGGGATGGACCTCATTGAAAGCCCTCTAGGCCCCGTACATGGAGTACCATCGCCGATTTTAGCAGATGGAAACGGATTACTCGAAAAGGGGGAGCATGTAATGACCAGATACAACTCATTGGTATTGAGTGGAAATGGCCGAATAGATGTTACTGCAACAGATGAAACAGGCACACTACCTATGGAAATTAGAGATGGAAATACGTATGGTGTACAGTTCCATCCAGAATCGATTGGCTCGCAAAATGGCATGGCTGTCTTAGAAGAATTTCTTAACCGGGTAGCGCATTGTTGAAGTGGAGGCGGTTAGTGGCGGTAATCATGCCGACCTGTCGTCACTGCTACGGCACCTATGCCCGTGAGCAATTCATACATGGAAATGGACCTAAAAGTCAGGTCTGTGTTCGTTGTGGAGTTGAGAAAGGTTTAGCCACCCAAGAAGAAGCTGCATCGTTTTACGACAACTCGACTGCCAACGCAAGGTTCTCTGCAATGGCTAGACGATGGTCTCCTTTGATGTGGCTTTCTGTGCTTTGGATTGCATGGACCTTATTCATCAGAAGTGTCGAACCTTGGGGGTTGTACACATTGATTCTTCTAGCAGTATGTACTCTATTGGTTCCAATTTACATGTTCTTCGTTTCATCGAAGCACATGGCAGTCATGGCTAGATTAACTCCTGAATATGAACGCCCTAAGGGTCATTGATTGAATTTGAATCTAAATCAGATTCGGCAATTTTACTAAATACCCAAGCAATACAGACTCGGTTTACACAGAAGCCGAAACCGAATGTCTATTCTAAAATCGGTAGAAAACAAGTAGAGTGATTTGAATGGATGAAAAATTCGATAAGTCAAATTTATTCAACGTAAAAGATGGCTTGAGGGACTTATTTAATCGCCCAACATTCCATCAACCAGTTATTGATGGAGTTCGAGCCGTTGCAGTTCTTTGGGTTCTGTTTTTCCATGCCTGGTTTTTCCAAAATAGCCAATGGACCAACGGTAATGAGTTACCATTTTACGATTCGATATACGATAACTTTGCATTCTCTTGGTTGGTAAAAGGTGGCCTAGGAGTTGATATGTTCTTCGTGATTAGTGGATTCCTTATTGGTTCGATTATTTTCAAAGAAATCAACAAATCAGAAACCATGAACTTCAGAAGGTTTTACGCTCGCAGGTTTTTGAGACTAATGCCAGTCTATGTCGTGGCAATGGTTCTTGGAATATTTTTCCTAAAAGGAGAAAACTTGGAATATGTCTGGGCAAATATCCTTTACGTAAACAACTTCATCCCAATTGAAAATCAATACATGGGGTGGTGCTGGTCATTAGCAATAGAAGAGCAATTCTATCTTATTGCCCCTGTATTCCTCTTATTTATGCGTAAATCAGAGCACTTCTTCATGTGGTGCGTTGGACTTTTATTCATTGGATGGTTGTTGAGAATATTTGCGCTAGAGTATTACGATCTAGCTGTCTTTTGGGACATTCAGGACTTAGGTTCTGCTAACTGGGATGCCCGATTTAATCACACATACGACAACTTCTACACACGATATGGTGGTTTGTTGATTGGTATCATGGCTGCATGGTTACATATTTTCAGAAATGGAGAGTTGAAGAGATTCTTCGAAAGTAGTGGGAAAGTAATTTTCTTATCTACAACAGCATTGGTTTTATTCATCTGCGCATCGATGCTCGACATGAGATATATTGTAGATACGCCCTACCTAGTACAGTTGGCATGGTATGCAACTGAAAGAGATATTTTTGCAGCAAGCCTAGCATTCCTCATTATTGCAGCACTTTATTCCAAAGATGTAATCGCTAAGAGTTTGAGAACAATTCTTGGTGCTAAATTTCTTTACCCGATTGCTCAACTATCTTATTCTGGATACTTGATGCATGAAATGATAATGATTTGGTTATTCCCAATCTCAACAGAGTTCTTCATCACCGATATGGAAATGTCTGGTAACACAGCATTCATCCTAAACGCAATTCTTGCGCTAACATTGACTTTCGTATCTGCAATGGCATTGTATGTATTCGTTGAAAGACCGTGTATGAGACTACGTCACCATCCTATGATGAAGAGAATTGAACTTTCATCTTCAGCACTAAACGCCAAACCTGTAGTTGCATCATCCTCATCTGGTAAATCTGCAACGATTGCTAGCGCAGCAGACTCTACTATTTTAGAAGCAGAAATTATCGATGATAGTTGGGCCTCACAAAAGGACAATCAGCCAATGTTTGGTACTTTTTCTGCAAAGGCTGCTATGGCAATCGGCCTAGTAATGCTACTGTTATCTTCTACCATCCTTTACACTGTAATGTCTTCAGATGGGGGCGAACTGGAAGAAGCCGCTGACACAATTGCAGCTAATGACCCCACTATTTTTGTCACAGATAGTTCAGGGATGCCGGTTGATGAAGCGCCTCTGGAAATGGATTTCATATTCAGCGATGTGGGAGAAACTGGAAAGGAGCCGAGTATTGGTATTACTTCTAGCGGTTGTATGTTCTTCATTGCCATGGAGAAACCGATGCGTTCATGTGATCATGGCGAGAGTTGGACAAATGTCGCAGACATTACCCAAGCCCCGTTTACTAGCGACCCTTACGGGTGGGTTGACCCTGTGACAGACCGCGTATTCAATATCCACATGATGGGTTTGGAGTCCACATGGATTGGATGGTCCGATAATGATGGAGAATCATGGTTGGGTAATCCGCATGATTCAGGTACAACACCACTGAATGACCATATCAAGTTAGCATCTGGCCCTTGGACTGATGAAGGGCTAGGTCTTATTGGCGTATTTTCCCAGAATGTTTACGAAACTGCGGTATATTTCTGTTTCAATAAGCTAGTAGGTATTTCCTGCTTTACTAGTTTCGATGGTGGCGCTTCTTTCGAGTTAGGAGGCAATATTGTTGGCCTAGCATCGACAAACGGTGGATTACATGGTGCGATTACAACCGCTCCCGATGGAACAGTTTACGTAACTCCACGTGTGGAAACTCCAACACTGATTTTCTCAAAGGATAACGGGTTGAATTGGGAAGAGCGAGAGATGGGAACTGATGCAGGAACGCCTAATCCTCGCAAAAACTCTGAAGTTGCCACTGACAGTGAATCCAACGCCTACCATATTTGGACTGGTGGCGACCAAGGTATTTACATGTCTAGAAGTACAGATTCTGGAGAATCTTGGGAGCAGGAAAGTATCCGTATAAGTCCAGCAGAAGTAATTTCTACAGCATTCCCTCAAACTGATTCTGGCGATCCAGGAAGAATCGCAATTACTTACCTTGGTAGCGAAAACGGTTCTTTGCTAGGAACTACAGATATCGATGGAAACGATTGGAATGGTAACGGGCACCTTGCTCCGGGTGGAGTTCACTATCACCTGTACGTAACTTACAGTCTAAACGCCCTAGATGATAACCCTACATTCCATACTCGTAGACTGACTAACGACCCTGTTCAAGTGGGTGCAATATGTCTGAACAGTGGCGATTGCCGTTCCGAAGAAGGAGGTTCTAACCGAAACCTACTGGATTTCAATGATCTAACAATTGACCTTGAAGGTCGCGTTTACATCGCATTTGCCGATGGTTGTATCGATGCTTGTGCAAGTAGTGAAAATCCACAACCTGCCGATTCCAGAGCAGGCCGAGGTTCTGTATACTTCATGGCAAATGGGCCTAGTCTGTATGTAGAAGTCGGAGAAATGATGTCACCTGCTGTCGAGCCTACTACTGAAGAGCCTGATAAAATGACTATTGCTCTACAATTAGAAGTTGCTAGAGAAGAAAGTGATGAAGAATAATCACGACTTTGCGTGAATCTTGATCACATCGTTGTTGCTGCATTCATGGTCAGCGCCTACTACTCGGCGGGTACGTCCATCTATCGCTTTGATGAAGCCGTCTCCTAGGTCACTATGAACCTTGTAAGCAAGAGCCTTGGTTTCAATTCCATCTGGGACTACGAAAGCATCTGGTAAGATTCTACCTTCTCCGTCTTTCCAAGCATTTTCATCTGCAACTGGATACACAACCACGTGATTCAATGCATCAAAAAGAACTCTTGAGAGTAGTAATGCAACACCAGTGCCTCCGGCACTAGACAGTTTTTCTTTCATCGATGAAAGTGCGTTCAGTTGAGCAGGGTTTAATTTCGATTCATCTGTAATGGAGAAGGTGACGCTTCCTGGGTCATAGGAAATCATTCCGCCTGAATCGGCTCTGCGTAAAGCTAACTCCATGTCAGCCATGGTGGGCTGAACTATGCCGTTTGAATCGATAGCATCCCAAGGTGTACCCTTGGACGAATCCGCTTTGTTAGCAGCAATATGAATTGGAAACAATTGTTGCCTTAGGTGGAAAGCAAGTGAGTGGACTTTCTCTTCTGGCCACATCCAAGGAGTTTCAAGACCGCCCCATTGAGTCCTAAATCCATCAAGCGCCTGCAGAACATGAGAAAGATTTGCACCTAGTCCTGTAAATCTCTCATGCAAGAATGTACTCAATCCTTTTTCTCCTTCAGCCTGAACTCTACGTGAGCCTCTTGACCAACCGTCATCGAGTATTCCGTGTATCCATGAATCTAATTCCGCTGTAAGGAAGGAGGTTTCTTCCTTCAATGAGGACTCTACATCCTCTAATGCAGCGATTGGATTTCCTTCAATATCAGTCATTCCTGCCGCATCTACAACTTGAATTAAAGCGTCACAGTTTGCTAAATCTGCAAGGAAGGCGTTACCTCTGCCTCTTCCTTCTGATGCGCCAGGAACTAAGCCAGCCACATCTACCAAAAATGTAGGAACTAGACGTACGTGTCCCACACAAGTCCCGGTTCTTGGTTCGCAAATACTTCCTTTTCGTGGGTCGTCATCTGAAACTACATCCATCCTTCCATCTGCTTCTAAGCGCTCTCGTAAATCTTTGCACGGGCATGGTTGAGGCGCTGCTAGAAAAGCTACACCTACATTGGGATCAATGGTACAAAATGGATAGTTTGCAATGTCGACCTTAGCTAATGTTGCGGCACTAAAATATGTTGATTTGCCTACATTTGGCTTTCCAACCAAACCTATGCGCATTCCATTCACGCCTGAGTGATTCGCTCAATTAAATCGGACTTCGTTCCAGAATGAGATAATCCCATTGACTTTGCAACATCGACTAATTCAGCCTTCTTCATCTTCTTCAATTCAGCTTCTGTAGGAGCGCTTGTCTTCTCCTCCATGCTGTCTTCATTCTCTTCCTCAGACTCATCCGACTCATCTGACTCGTCTTGCTCCTCTGAATCTACTGTCTCTTCAACAGGCTCTTCGGTTTCTGATTCGGCATCCTCTTCTGTGCTTTCCTCGAAAGGAATGAATTCAATTCCAAGAGTGTTTCGAATATTCATTAGAGCGATGTCTAATTCTGGAAGGTTGATGTTTCCGTCTGAGTTTATGTCCATCACTTTCACTAACTTCTCTACATCCCAAGGAGGTAGGTTTGCAATTTCGCCAACTCTTAGTGCGTTTGAGAATTCAAACATATCAATCTCTCCCGAATTGTCAACATCTGCCCAAGCGAAAAACTGAGCTGTGGTTGTTCCACGGCCGCAAAGCCATTTTGTCAGTGTAACAAGATCTTCATCGAAGCTTACAGGGAACTCGTCTACCTCATCGTTGTGAAGTTCTGCTGATACCTCGATTACCGTAGAACCACCCGCTACTTCTTCCTCAGATTCTCCAATAATTAGGGTAGTATCAATTCCAACTCCCCTACCGAATAATGCCCTAATAGAGGTAGTACCTTCTACTAAGTTGTAAGATGATATGTCGCTTACGGTACCATTGGACGTAGCGATAACATTCCCACCTAGAAGCGTCTTGATTACGCTGTTACCAGCTAGGATGTATCCGATTACAACACCGTAGAATGCAAATGCACCAGTGATTGCAAATCCAGAAAGACCAATTGTTGGATCTTCGACTTCGGATTCGATTAGTGCGTTTTCAGTCCACTCTCCCATTAGGAAAAGAATAGTCGATAGAAGTCCGCCTGCAATAACAAACCATGATGCCGCTCCTGCGGAACCTGTCAATTGTTTACCTGCTGCTAAAGGATAAGAATGGAATAGAGCCGCTAAAGCGAATAATCCTCCGATGACATACAGATAAGAAGAGTTGACTGCTTCTGCAACATTTGCCATACTGCCGTCGCCGACCATTACATTCAGACCTGTGAAGTAACCTAGTAATGCAAAGATTGGTAGTAGAATTGCTCCGCCCGCTGCTGCTGTTGCACCAGGGCTGTTTACGACAGCACTAGCATTGCCACGCATAGTCGCAATCATGTTCGCAGATGCTGCGAATATTGGCATTAATCCAACTGTAACTAGAATTGCGCCGATTGATTGAGTAAATGCATCTGCGTTAGTAGATTCTGACAAGAAGAACGGAGGTACAGTAACGAATAGTAAGAACATGGATGCCTTGGTTAGACTTCCTGACCAAATCGGTTGTTCCGATACATGGGAAAGGACGTGGTATCCTACTGCAAACATTAGAGCAAGCGGAACCCAGCCTGAGGCAATAATGTCTGCAATCCAAACGGTCCCAGTCCAACCAAGGGCTTCTCCAAGAGCATTACTAACTCTGCTAAAGAGAAGAACGAGGAGTCCAAGTATCATGAACCATGAAGGTACTGACACTGGAGATTCTCCGCGGTTTCCGAGTGTGATTAGTGAGTTGACTAGCAAACTCATCACTAGAAGTGCTGAAACTAGCCCATACAATGCCATCTGGGTTGCCCCATAGGTGATGAAGTCCCAGTGATCTAGAGTGCACAGAACCAATCCTATTAGTGTCTGAACTGTCCAAACCAATGCTATCATGGACGCATTTGCCTCACTTGCAAGTGCAGAGCCTGTTGTTCTGGAATGAGCAACGAGTGCTCCACCAAGAAGAATAGCGAACAATGCTGTAGTCATTGCAATTTCATTGAAGTAAGCAAGAGCGCTGCCATCATCATATGACCAGCCTATGTTAGAAAGTGAGTCCAATGCTGCTGGGTCGTAATTATGCCATGCTGAAAGGAAGCCGCCTATACCTGCCAAGATTAACCAGAATACACCAGTTTGCATCCAGGTCCTTGCCCCAGATCCTTCTTTCTCTTGGAACATATCTGCTGCAGGTCCTGCTGCCTTGGTTAGAAGGAACATTCCGAACTGGCGAAGAGGATTGCTCATTCCACCGAATCCTTTCTGGATATAGTGTGTGAAAAGCAAAAGTGTGGCAAGCAGAATAAATGCTGTTGTAAATGCATCTGACATACATCACACCTCCTAGTCCGAAAGGACGCCTCCGATTAAGTTTGAAATTATCATTCCACAACCGACAATGATTCCAATTAAGTAGTACCAAATCGCTGAACCTCCAAGGTTATCCATGAATGGAATGATTTCGCCAATTACAGGTAGATTATCCCATCCGAAGATGTTGCTGAACATTGCAATAAGGCCGAGTAAGCCTACGCCCATTATGACAATTATTACTCGGGATGCGGATGGCTCTGCAACTCCTTCAGATACGTCTGGTAGGATGGTGTTGTTGGTCATGATATCACCTTGACCCCGTAGGGGTCATTTACGCCACCTGTGGTTTGGTCATAAACATTGACCAGCGAAATATCAAGGCGAGCGTAAATGAGACAGTGCGTTTCCTCTTCGATTCTTACCCGAACCAAGAGGGATTGGCATGGAATTATCAAGGTCAATTTCTCGCCTCCAAACCGCTTTGCAGGTGCAATCTAGACCATCTAAATCACGGATATCTCCGCTCACGGAATAGCGTTCAATTGCGGCAACCACATCGCCATCACATTTCCCACAATTATGAGATCCTCTTACCTTGCCACCAGCGGTTGGATGAATAATCAACCGACTTACTTGATCTTCTGAACCATTACCTGAGTTTGAAGGGTGTATGTCATAATGGACATCATGAATCAACTGAATAAGGGACCAAAGCCATGGAGGGCGGTATTCGTTGGCCCTGAATAAACGGTCGATTACTGTCCCTCGCTGAATGTTCATTGGATTGACGCTGATTTCATCACTTCGGCTTGCAACATCCCTAATCCACTTAGCTCCGTGAGCAAGAGCATCGCCTTCACTCATGAAAGGCGGCTTAAACATCAGGTATGTTTTGACCCTGAGACCAAAGTGTTGTAGATTTTCAACTGCATTATCCCAACTTTTGATGCTGAATCCCTTGTTAACATGGAAGCGTAGAACTTCATCATCATACGCTTCTAACCCAATTGCTACTGAGAATTTAGGATTGATACTAGTTGCCCATTTTAACTTCTCTTTGGATAGTTGTTCGGTTCTACTCTCAACAACTAATTCCTTACCCATTTCATGACAGTCGCGAAGAACTCTTTCTTGGAAGTCAATTGGAATCTCTCTGTCTTCCAGTAAACTGCCCGAGGTGTATACCTTGACCATCCCCATTGATTCGAAATCATCGAATCTTGCGAGAGACTTTTCCCATTGTGAATGAAGATCTTCGCTTGTGACATCGTCCCTAGTGTCATTGAAATAACCACAAAATGTGCAGCCGCTAGACCACCACCAATGGCAGCCTTTGGTTCTTAGAATAACTGTCAATGCAGTGGTTGGAGTGCCGTCTGCAAGAGTTTCAGGAGTGTAGTAAACAGTAGCCGGATCTCTAGCGTCCCAAGAGTTCTTTCTCTCCTGGGCCCAAGGAGCATTTGCCGGTGCTTTGACCAAATCATGGATGCGAGCAGCCCGTTTGTCCGAGTCACCCACCATGGTCAACTTACCGTTCGCCATATCAATCCGTCCGGTTCCGCGTGTTTGAATCCTCGCTCACATCAGTGACCTAGTGAAGAATTCAACTAAGCGGTTATCATAATCTTCCGTATGAGTTAGCATCAAAGAAACATGCTCGTCGCTATCCATTCCTTTTCCAACATCATATCTAATTACTGAGTCTTCAAACCAGCACTCAACATTGCCTTCCTTACCATTCTCCAATGCTATTTCACACATTTCTTCACCATGATGCAATCGAACTCTTTTGTCCTGATTGCCATGAACGACATACATGTGACGATCCCCAATTTCTGAGGCTGCCTCCAATGGGTAATATTCAACTAAATTCTGACCTGCAGATATTTTTCCTGCGAATATTCCAGCGGGGCCTAAGAAGGTTGGAAGGCCTTGGAATTCTAATTCTTCAACTACGATTTTACCCATATCGGAATACCCTGAATCAAGCCAAACAGATTGCATTCTATCATCTAAAGAGAAGGCAATAGCTACTGTTCCGGCACCCATTGAGGTTCCAAACAAACCAATTTGATCAGGCTTGGCATCCTGCTCATCGATTAACCAATCGAATACAGCGACTACATCTTTCCATTCATCTTGTCCGCCAGATACACGATTATCATCGATTGATGATTCGCCATGATCTCTCAAGTCAAAGGAAATTACATTGAATCCAGCATTGGCTAGCATCCCAGATGAAATCATCAACTCCCCGCCGGACTTACAGCCTCTTATTCCATGGACAAATATTACCCAAGGCATTGAATCGTTTTGTCTAAGATACCAAGCTGACAAAAATAGGTCTTCATCTTCGACTTCAATCGTTGCATTTTCATATCCTGGCCACCAATATTCGGAAAGACCTTCCATGATATTAGATGTAATATTCTCAGAATTCGTTGACTCGTTGAGGGGGACTTCGTTACGCAAAGGTGCGAATTGCTCAGGCGTATTTTGGTCGAAGTTACCCCAGCAATCAGTATTTGTGTGAGCAACTGTATCATACACCTGCTTTCCAGCGAAATAATAACCATAAGGCATTATTAAAATTATCATCAAAAAGAATGGTAACAATTCTTTCTTGAAACCCATGATTACAACTCCTTGTAGAGAATTGTCGAGCCTGCTTTCACGAACTCGCCCTTTGGATGTGCTTTGTCACCGTCCTCTGCACTAATTACGCAGGGCTTGAATCGATTTGCTGGAACTCTTACATCGACTCGGCTACCAAGTCTAATCATCCCAAATCTCTCGCCTCGGCGCAAGGTGTCGCCCTCACCAGTCCAAGGAATAATTGTACGGGCAAGAGCCCCGGATATTTGCATGACTTCGACAATCAAACCATCTTCTCTTTCAAACAGGGTTCTGACTCGTTCGTTGTACTCGCTTTCTTTCCTGAACGCTGGTAAGAATGGGCCTCTGCGC
>Ga0206677_10001069_pt1 | contig 25773 bp, 33 predicted proteins | sample M130m12015metaG_FD_155475 | JGI IMG/M metagenome (GOLD analysis project Ga0206677, IMG submission 155475) | Ammonia-oxidizing marine archaeal communities from Monterey Bay, California, United States - M1 30m 12015 | ecosystem: Environmental > Aquatic > Marine > Intertidal zone | place: USA...
TCAATACATCCATGTAGTGCTGATTCGATAGCTAATGTAGAATCGAATTTATCGCGCCAATTAAATATGAATGATTGAATATTCAATAAGATTAAGTTTATAGTTTAATTTATATTTTCTCTAATATTATTCTCATTAATACAGGATTATCATCTTTATAGATAGACAAATTGTCTTGCTCGTTGAAATAAAGCAATTTAAATCCAAGAGATAAAACTGTATTTAAAAACTTTTGTGAATCTATGAATCTACGAGCGTGTCCATCATTAAAATATGTTGTGTCACATATATGCTTACCAACTCCAAATTTTGGGTCTTTGGTAGTGCGAACTTCAATGCAAAACAAACCCTCTCCCCTTAAACATTCGAATACTTTGGTTAATAGTCTATCTTGCTCTTCTGGTGTAATTGAATGAATAGTGAACCGAGAATAAAACACATCAATTGGTAACAGGTCTGGATGATATTCATTTGTATGTTTATCATCTGAGTGATGCGAGGGTTTGATAAAGTCATCCTCAAGAAACTGCAGTTTATGATGAGCTTTGTCTTCTTTAACTGAAGAATCTATAGACTGATCAACAGCCAGAACATCATGACCTAATTTAGCGAAATAAAACGAGTCTCTTGCATTTCCACACCCTAAGTCCACGATTGATCGCTGATGTTTAAAAAAGTTTTCTTCGCAAAATCTAGCAAAAGTGCTACATTCAGATATATCCTCTCTAAACGAGTGATCTCTATAAAATTTATTCCAGTATTGTTTGTCCATTATCGTTTTCCGTGTCTAGTATTCGCATGCTTGTCTTTTATTGGTGTGCGCCAATCACTACCATAAAGTTTTTGAAAATAGTCCTCTAGATCCACCGGGCAAGCAAGTTCCTTGTTGTGGAATTTTACTGTATTATTTTTTGAGAAATCCGCCGGCGTCAGAGTACCATAGTGCGGATAACCAATTAAGTTTTCTGATTCATTATTTTCTTTATTATAAAAATATATATCTATATAATCACCACCACGAGTGAATGAAATTAACTTAGGTATAATCCTTGTTAACATTAACTTGTTTTCTTCCATCTTTTCTACCATTTCGATGAGCTCACTATAATTATCAATCCATACAGCTATGTCTGTGTCTGTATCATGCTCGATAAGGCCGCCATCTCTGTATATCCCTAATAGTGTGCCAAATACAACGCAATACTTGACTTCAAGATGTTCAAACACATCAACCGTGGTTAACAGGTTGGATGTTGACTGTTGTATATTGATTGGAATTCCTACCTTGTTAGGATGATTTGAGAACGCGTTTTGTCTTCCGGTTATTTCAGGATACTTATGTTTCAGTTTGTGTATGTAATTCATTTTATAAATTGTACACTTTTATTGTATTACTCATTAATAATATTTAGTAACTCTGTTTTATATTTAACATGTAAGGTTTTTAAGTGATTCAAATTATAGTTCAAGATATTTTCAGCGGAGTTGTAAATGTCAATCCATTCCTCATTTGATATAGTACACAATCTCTTAACTTCTTTAGTTATAGCTTGTATGCGTGAATCGCGATCTTCGATATTATCATAAGATTCATCGATGATTCCATCGAATGTTTTGAAACCATCTTGGCGTAAAAGCTTTAATGTGTGATAATTACCGGCAAGAATAAAAATTTGTTTAGTTTGAACAGCTTTAATTGTTTTTTCTGTGTACCGATTTGTGGTTGTTCGCATCTCAGTTTCTTGAACCAAGGAAAACCTACTGTTGTGTATAGAGTAAACATTGTTGTAATCTAAGAAATCTTCACTTAAAGAAGTGTAAAACTGTCCAACAGACTGGTAAACTTCGCTGAGGGTGACCAGTTTTCCTTTGTGAGTAATCTCCATTTTGCCTTTAGATTGGTTTGCCTGATTTTCCCGCTTTTTCCGACTTAAGTTAATGCCCTTTCCGAATTTAGACCAAACGCAAATTTCATCATTCAAAAGATTATTATCTTGCAAGCTATTTAACATTGCAATTTTATCGGCTCGAGGCGTACCATGGAAATAATTAAATTTAAAAATTGGTTGATCTGACAGCTTAAAATTATCTATAGCGAACTCTTTTGGCCATCCGCTGCTCACCCAAGCATGAGGAGATGCCCAAGAGCGATGAAGGTATCTAAATTTAGAATCAATTCGAGTTAAAGATTCGTTTTGAGTGACGATAATCACATCGCAATTCAATGCGTATTTCAACTCATCACGCCGCTTATTTAATCTATCGATAGGTAAATTAAAACCACCCTCCCAATCACATTTGAAAATAAATTTTTCACAGTTACAATTTTTGGAAAATTTAACTGGTTTTAGAAACATGTTATTAAATTTATCCATACCATAGATCAATACATCACAAACCTCAAGTTTAGATGTGTTGTCAGAGAGGTTGAAATTCATTCGAGTCGCATCAAGACCTTTAAGATGCTCGTCGTCAATACGGTCTGAATATATAATTTTCATAATTTAATGAATATTTTCTTACTCCAATTTCTAGGTATTTTTTAGCTTGTATTTTATTGGCTAATTTATTGATGAATTGTTGTTCTATTCATTGTTTGATCTCGTGTTGTGGTCGTTTTCATTTAAAATTCATATCCTTTTAATTGTATTACATTCTTTTCTTTTTCTGCGACTAGGTCAATTAATTGTTGGTTATAGATGTCGTGCATGTTTTGTTGGTTAGAGCTTTTATTGCTGTGTTGAAGACTTGAAGTTTGAATGCCTACTTGATTGCATAAAAAAACAAATTCATTTTGCAAATTCTCAAACTCGGCAATATGATCTACTATAACCTGGCCGTTTCCATCGCAGTAATATGATTCTTGCGAATAATTGTTTAATATGATACTTTTTAATACAGTTTGATCATCTTTATTTTTGAATAATTCGGCACAACATTTACCTTGATGCATTTCTGGATCACGCCAATTTATTGATTTATCTCTGCGCAAATATTTTTCACCATAACCTTTGAAATACTTGAAAAAACTAAAATAACGAACCCATGGATTGCGCACAATTGTGAATTTAAAATACTCATTCCAATTCCAATCGTTTTTTGCAAATCGTTTTTTTACACGCATTGCGCGGTCATGTTGATAGAATTGAGAATCTAATTTTGCTTCTCCATGAATATCAATAACACCCAATGGCAACAAGTTTTCACGAAATGATCTTGTTCCAGTTTTTGGAATATCAATTGTTATGAATTTATGTTTATGAGATATCAACATTTTAACAATACCTCTCCCATAATTTTCTGTCCCAATATGTATGTTCTAGAAATTTTTGTTTTGTTTGTTCGTCTAGATCTTCTATTGTTATTTTGTTTTCAATTTTCGTGCTATTATAATGCGGTCGCTCTTTGTCAGAATCCTCAACGTTCATTGCAAAGCATCTATTGACAATATAATTCAAGATATCATCTGTTTCGGAAATATCTCCAATAATGAAATTATAAGAATCAAGAAAATCTGTGGCTATGCGAAACCAGTGTTTGTTTGGCTTGGGTGATTTTGGTATACCTGTAAGCGCGCGAATCAGCCAACTATCTTCAAGACTTTCGGAAGATAGATACTGTAAAAAAGTATCTTCTTTGATTGTGCCGTGAGTTGGTTCATGACTAGATTCAACTCCATTGAGATAGTAATATAATGATTGTTGTCGCGAAAAACATTCACGCAAAATTGTAAAATGCATCGACTCGCCGTCAATCATATCAATTAAATCGTGAGCTAAAAATATTCCATGACGCATGTCTTGATTTTCCACAGGTTCAACTGTGATGCTCAGTAGTGAAAGTTGTTTGTTTCTTAAATATGTTTTAAATGTTTCTATACTGCAAGCTCGTACTCTTGGATTGTTGACACCCCTAGATACAGCAATTGGATGATGTCTCATATGTTCATCTGTTTTCCAATAGTCGGTTAAAAATCTCACCATAATTGTTAAATTGCAACTTGCAGTTACGACAGTTATTCGTTTAATAAAGTAGTTTGATTTCGGTTCCTTGGGCTCGTTTGTAACTCGACTAAAATACGCCAATAATACATCTTCTATATATGTGCCCGCATTTTTAGGTATATGTAAATATACTGGTATTTTTTTAGGTTGGCGAGTTAGTTCCATTTTTTATGTAAAATTATTGTTTGTGGATATTGTTTTTTTACACTATTTATTGTTGTTTTTGCATCAATAGGTAAAGAAAAGTTGCTAATAATTGGAGAATCTATTAGGTGATTTTGTGGTTGCAGTGGATCGTGGCAATGCTGGCGACCAAATAATCCACTATATAATTTATGCATAGCAACATCGAAACTAATAAAATTATTTATTTTATGATTAACATTAAATTCAATAAGTTTTTTAGATTCTTGAATGAAAGCTTTAAGAAATGGACTATTACGATATAAAGCTATTCCATTTAAGTGACCAGTCCATTCTTCGTAGATTGGAAGTGTTTGTTTACCTTTGTATGTGCTACCTGCAATTAAGAATTGCTTGTTATCGCAATAGTCGACAAGTTTGTCTATCCAGTTATCGGTAACCGGTTGAGAATCAACTTCAATTAAAAGATAATCTCTATAATCTAAATCGCAAAAGCGATCAAAAGATTTATAAAATAAATTATTAGGTCCAGTAGAACCGCCAAGTTTAGGTGTTGATGAGAGATTTGACTCTCGCATAGCTTGTGGAGTGGGAGCATAAAAATCATCCAATCCAGAAAGATTCAATGTAGATATATAAACATTATTTAAGTTCTTGAATTTAGTTAGAAAATCTAAACCAGAATATTCTGATAATTTGCCTTTATTGAAAGTTATTTGTAAGTCAATTTTGTATTGAGGAGAAGCATTGCTTTCAAAGTATTTTCTCAAACATCTCTCTACACTCCCATCGAGATATTCTCTTTGGGTAGACATTAAAAATACTGATAATTTATTTGTATATTTCATTTATTTAAACAATTGCAGTTTATATTATGTTTTGAATTATACTTTTTACACTTATTATATAGTCTTTCTTGTAAATAAAGTGGCCAAAAGAAATAAAAAGCGGCATCATCTTCGTTTCTTAAAGCATTACCCAGTTCTCGAGCATAAAGTTGCTCCCAGTTTCGGTCAACTAGCTTCAGTTTAGTGCCTGAGGGTGTTAGTTGTGTGTGGGGCGTATTGCACCCAATCAATAAAAACAAAAACAAAAACCTCACACCACATTATACACTACTTATGCAAGTAATACAATATGTGGGCAGCTAATTCTTCTTCATTTATAACATCTTGAATCTCAGTATCATCAAATTGACATTTTTCGAATAATTTTTGATACGTCATAGAAAGTTCCATCATTTTATCTTGAGGCAACTTTCGATTTTTATAGTAATTTTTATAGACATAATTAAATACATCTTTAAATTTTACTTCACTAAATAATTCATTAGTTTTCATTTAATTATATTTTTCGTAAAAAGGGGCGATTTGTTGTTGTGTCTTGTTGGATTGTTTAATCACCATGTTTTGACACTCAATTAAAAATAATTGTTTTGAAATAGCTTTGTCTTGAATTTTTATAGTGTCTTCGAGGTATGTATTATGTTCGTGTTGTTTGTTGGTAAACCAAAGTAAAATACAAATAATTAAAAAGAAAATAATATCTGTTGCATTTAATTTCATAATAGCGCTATATCAAAATCTGCATTAACTGCTCCACCATTTCCATCTGCGCCAACAATTTGAAATATTATATCAGTTTTTGCGGGTAATTCTAGCGGAAATAATAAAGTTTCTTCATCTGACTGATTTGTTGAACAAGATATAATCTTGCGAGTTCTAAAAACTTTTCCAAATTCACGTGTTTTTAAATGAATTGTATAATTAATAGCAGCAGAAGAAGTGTTTTGAGCAGAACAGTGAAATTTCATTAAGTAGCCAGTGTATTCTGCTGGGATTGTATACAAAGCCATTAATGTTTGGTTATTCTCAGAAAGCATATAAGCATGAATGTTTTGCTCAAAATCAGAATGAACTTCAACATCTCCATTCAGTTCAGAGGAGCCACTGTTATACATGCGGAAAACTCTAGACCAAGAACCACTCAAATTAACATCATTAGTGCCATTTAAAAATATTGATTCCGTTTTATTTAGGAAATTTTCATCTAAGCCCACAATGGTAATTTCTTGACCGATATCTAAAGAGCTATTAGATTTAATGGACATGGATTGCCCATCATCAGAGGGAAAAGAGTAATTAGTTTGAAAATCCCAAACAGTAATAGGACTTTCTATTGAAACTTGATTTGGAACATCTCCGTTAGACCCAAATTTATGAATATCTGATTTAGCTTGATTTAATATAGAATCATAACTATTTACGGACATAGGAGTCCAATAGCTATTACTGTTGTCCCAAACATAATTATAATTTACATTATGATTGCGGCTCGGAGCTTGATTTATATGAGAATTATAATTAGGGTCAGTCACAAAATTAATTACACTAATTACGCCTTTGCTCTAGATTTTTTTCTTTCTCCACCAAATAAATATTGGATAGACTTATTGCCTTGAGTTAGAACCTCTTTATCACAGTCTTCGTTTATGCTTATTTTGATATGAGATTTAATTCTTTCATATATATCACAAATGGAGTGAGATATCGCTTGATGAGAGACTCCCAACGCATCACCGAGCTCGTCAAGAGTTTTGCCTTGTAATATAAATGGAAATATATTTTTTTGACGAGGAGTTAATATTTCGCTGTAATCTAATAACCATTTAATTATGTTTTCATGTTTATCTGAGACATTTAATTGTGAGAAGTTAGGGTCTTCATCACCTATAGTTTGACATACATAGTCAAAGATAGTTTTAGAACCTTCATTAGTCTCAACTATGTTATCATTTTTCTTGTCTTGATACTTCTTTTCTTTATAGGAATGTCCACCTCTAGCAGTCCATTTAATGAAATTGCGACAAAGCATATGAGTAAATTTTTTAAAATCAACAACAGTTGGAAAAACTTTATCAAGCAAACGGTTAATGAAGTAATTATTTACCTCAGAAATTATTTCCTCTACAGACAACTTGTGGTGAGGTTTTCTATGCTTACCTACAATTTTAATCATGTCGTCTTGATAATCAGACAACCATTTCATATTTTGATCTTTATTTTCCATAATTAAGGCATTGTTTGACGGTTTTATAGTCCAACTTGAATGTTGAGCGTATTTTATGAATACTAGCACCTTTGGATCTCATATCTATGACTTGTGGAGCTAATCGAGTTATGCGAGCTTGTGACTTTTTTCGCCAAGTAGCTTTCATTTTAGCTACCCTTACACCTTTATAAACTGAGGAAAGATGGAAGCGAGGGCGGGGTGGAGGGAATTCTTTTGACCAATCAACTTCCACAAATTTTTTTTCCATCAATTTATATAAATATCGAAGTTTAAAACCCATTGACTTCGCAGCTTCAGTACGATTGTTATTGTTTAATGATAGATGTAATTGAATTTTTTCTTTTAAAGCTTCACGTTCTGCTTTGGGCCATTCAATCCACTTTCCCTTCCATAGCATGTAAGGTTTTTCCTCTTTTTTTGCGGTATGAATAGGGCGAATCTTATTACCTTTTTGAAACGCTTTGTTTTTAGCTGGAGGCTTGCCTTTGTTAAATCGATTATTGTAACCTTCTGGGCGGGGCTTATGATGCTTAAATAAGTGATTAGCAAAATTAGGGAAAGATGCAGCCTTAATACATTGCCAATCTTTAATATTTAATTTCAACCCACCAATATGAGTATCATGAGCAAACATGAATATCTGCAATGATTTTATTTTGTGCGAAGGATTATCTTCTTTAACTTTTTTTATTAAGATTTTTTTAGCTAAATCTGCAGACCTGGCTTTAATAATAGTATGATAATCTAATTCGTTGCCATCTCGGCTATGTTCAGTATAGCCAATTTTCCAATACTGGTCAAATGAGAATTTTGTGCGTCGATATTTTAATTGTGAATTATATTTTTTAGGCATAATTCGTTTATATTAGCACGAGAAGATTAAATAGTCAAGCTATTTCCATTTGCAATAATTAGGATCTTCTCTTCTTTTTCGCCTCATGTATTCGCGTTTTTGGATGCGACGTTTTTCCTTATTATCCTCTTCATACTTTTCTCTAGCCTTTTTTATGGCTGCTTCACCTTTTTTAGTTTTTTTGTATTTTGATTGTCTATCGTCCACTGTAAGTCAAAGTCTCCTCGGAAATTTTTTTTCACATAACCTGCTCAAAACTAGGTTCGCTTTGTAGGATATGGGCAATTGTTGGTTGAATATGTTCGTCACACTCGTCTAAATTCTCAGGACCAAAAGTAGGCCAGAAAATTTTGTAGTTTAAATACTTTTTCATCCTAATGTTTTGAGTGTGCTCTTCGTGATTTGCTGGCTTGATACCTTCACGCTCTACGTAAACCATTAAGCCTCCTTGAGACTTAATCCATTGAGCTTCATTCTCAAATCGAACATCAGTTATAAACACATATTTACCTTTATCTAATTCTTCGCCAACACTTGGTGTTATCTTTTCAATCCAACAATTAGGATTCAGCTTCCTTCTAATTTCTGTTCCATAAGTAACTAATAAAGGTCTAACTATTTCTTTTTCTGAATCTTTTTCAGTAAATGCAGAAAGACCTGTATGCTCAGTAAGCAAACTATCAACTTCTGACTTTAATGCATCAGCGAAAGCATATCTTTTCGCCTCAAACCCGTTATCGTTTAAATATTTTGCTGACCTAGCAAAGAATGTATCTTTACCTGAACGAGCATATCCAGCTATTCCAATTAATTTTTTCATATTTTTTATTCTAGTTCTATATCTGATTCAAAATCTTCATTACCCTCATTGGACAACTCAACTACTTTTTCTTGGAGAGCTCCAATGATAGTGATAGTATTAATGTCATATTCATCTATATATCTATATATAAGGTTCTCTAGATCGAACCTAAAAGAATCCGTTTGTTCGTTGTAGTCTCTGGGGCCAGAGATAAATAAATCGTCGTCTTTGGGCATAATATTATTATAATTATTAAAAGTATTTTTTTCTAGTAAATGTATATCGTCCACTGTAATTTAATTTTGCTCCGAAAATTTTTTTTGCTAATACTGCCTTACGACATCTAAAACAGAAGGTTTGAATTTCAAACAAACTGCGCCTTTTCCACCCCACGAATTATTCTCTGGGAGAATTTCTTTGTCGCGAATATGTTGATTGATTTTACTAAAATTTTGAATAGATATATATTGATTATGACCAACTAACAAGTGGATATAATAATCATTATCTTTAATAGATTGATATTCTGGATTCTTTCCTCCGCGAAGTGTTAATTTTTGACTACGCAAAAAAGAATTATTAGCTTTAATATGTATATCAATCGGTTTAGATCCTGTGACTACTCGAAGATCGGGTTTGCGAGTAATTAGTCTTCCTGGCTTAGTATAAATCTCGCGTTTATTACTGTCAGAATTAAATTCTGAACTAATTATGTTGATTTTGTAGTCTGGGTATAGCTTTGATAACTTTTTAGCATGTAGAGCTTCTTTTAATGTCCCATTAACTTGATCTGCTAAATAAGTGTGAGGAGAACGCTTATTTCGATTACCTGTACTACCGAATAATCTATTGCAAAGATTTAAAAATCTATCATCAGGTTTCCTTAGTAAGGATATACAAGCAAACCAATCATAAACCTCAATAGGGGGTCGAGAATTCGGACCCTCTTTGATGTCTATATTGTCTCTAATCCATTCGCAGATATTACAGCTAAATGACTTTTCAAATTCATCTTTAAACGATTGAAAGTTTTCATGCATAAATTTATTCATAATGTAAATTCTAACTGTTTTACTGTTTGTTTAGATGGAGTATTAATGTGTTTTAATTCCGAAAAGATAGCTAATGATACTTTAGGTAAAAACAACTCACCTAAAACCTTACGTATAAAGCTGGGGTGATAGTCATAGCCAAACTTACCACTCTCAAATTTAAATTTAGTGTCGTCTGTAATTTCATGAGCAAAACCATCTAATAAGTCTGGAGGTAATCCACAAACAAGTAATACTTCTCTAATGGTTAAAACTCTAGAGTCAGAAAAAGTACCGTCAGGATTTGGTCTTCCTGGATGCACATTGTTCTGGCTGGAGATGGATCCATTAGTCATTGTGACAGTAGGAGCAGGCTTACCCCAAGACATCCTCTTATAAGCCGTAGTGAAACCATACACTTCCCGCTTTAAGGAGTGATTTGGAGGTATTTCTGCAAACATTTTTAATTTTCCATCAACACTTTTAGTAGTAATGTTTGCGTTACCAACATTTCCATCTTTATCTATAATTACGGGCGGATTGGTGTGCCAACCTACATCGCCATTCTTGATTAAATCTTCAATGGTTTCGTTGGATTCATTTTTTATAATTTTAGTAGGGTAATGATCTCCTTTATTGAAGTATGCACTTTTACCAGAAGGAGTATTCCTCATCCAATCTATGTGGTTGGGATTATGCTTGGAGCTGAAGTGCCATTTAAGGTCAGATGAGGATTGAGCTTCTATACTATCTAAATAACCGATAGAGCTTTCAAGGGTAACAGTTTCATTCTTATCTTTGGGGAATCTCCATTCTCCGTTTTTAGATATTAATGTAATTGAGCGCTTTCTCTCTTGTGGAGTATTAAAATATTTTCCATCAACGACTTGAGTGATGCATTTAAAGCCTTCGGGAATTACCTCTTCGATATAATCTATGATTTTAATTTGACCATAATCTGGATGATAAATATATGTGTTTGGCATATTGGTTACATTCTCAATCAACATATAATTTGCTTCAACAGCTTTAAATACGTCCATAGCATGCACTATGAGTGTGTTTCTGGGGTCGTTGGACTCTTTGGTCGCATTAGCTAGGCTCATGCCTTGACAGGGTGGTGTAGCTAAAACAATATCTATCGGGCCAACTTCTTTACATGCATTAATTATTTTTGACTGTACACTATTGTCTCCAATGTCCCCGCAAATAACATTTTGAGCGTCGGGGTAAAGAGTTTTGTAAAAATCAACACGATCCTGCAATAACTCATTAGCAACAACTACATTAAAGTTGTTTTGCTTGAGATAATATTCACCAAAACCCACATTAGAAAATAGAGATAATATATTCATACAAAAAAAAGAGGAGAGACGACCATTATAGTCGACTCTCCCCTTAAAGTCAAGAGCAAATATTACTTACTTACCCTTGGAGCATTGGTCTCCGTCACAATTAAGTTTACCGATCAAAGCTACTACAAGAACCAGAGTCACAAAAGAAGTGAATCCAGCTCCAGCTCCAACAAATCCAGCAAGCAAAGCTTCGAGATTGCCGATGACGTTAACAGGAGCCGCAGCTCCAAATACAGCTTGAACGACAATAAGTAGACCAAGTACGCTGAGTAATGTAGCAGCAATACCTTTTACTGCACATGTGATGTTTTCTAATGTTTTTTTCATGTTTATATATTAGGGTTAAATTAGAAGCTAAAAGCTAAAGTTGTACCAAATACAAATTCACGCTCAATATCATCCGAATCGACAAGATCAACAGACAGCCCGATATCTACACCAGCGCCAACCTGACGCGTGAGCTCTGATCCAACACTGTAATAGGTGCGACTATTAGATTCAGTTACATCAGTATTTCCGATTGAGCCGCGCAAACCTAAGTCAGCGAAAGATAAATCAAAAGAATGAGACAGAGAACCTTCAAAAGTATATAGGTCATCGCTCGTATCTTTATAAGCAGAAACTGTAGGGTTACCTAGGGTTCCAACTGACAAGCTGACTTCAACCTCAGACAAAGCTTCACCAGCAACATCTTCGAAATGATTAAATCCGCCATAGACAGAAAATAAACCTTCAGCTACACTGGTTCCAAGGCCAGCAGCAAAGCGATAACTATCTACACCTTCATCGATAGATTGATTGGTGCAAGCATGAAGCTTCGCATCTAATCCAAGTAATGCAGTTTCTAAATCAACTGCGGCTTGAACAGACTCAAGAGCTTTTTGCTCGCCTCTATAGAAAAAATCAGATGCATATCCAATTTTAGCAGAGTTTCCCGCAAAAGCGGCGTTAGTAAGAAGGCCTAAGGCCATCAATAGTGATGTTAGTTTTAGTTTCATAATAATTTATGGGTTAAAATTTATTTTATTCTCACTTCTTTCCAAGTAACTAGCTTACCCTTCACAAGATCTCTAATGTACCTTTGCTTTTTATTAAGCTGGCTATTACCACTCTTGACCTCAATGAAAGTAATTTCATCATCTCCGAAGGATATATAATCAATCGGTTTACCAAGGAAAGTACAATTTTCGGGGTCAAAATCAAATTGATCTAAGAAGGGTGCTAGTGTTTCTGCTATATGTCCTAGACGAACTTCACTACTTTTCTTTTGAGATGTAACTTTTTTACGGTTTGCAGTCTCTTCAGTTAAGCGTTGTTCTAGATCATTAAGTTCTTTTAAAAGTTTTTGCTCTTTAAAATCAAGTTCAAGTTTGCGTTCTTTTATTGATTCTTGTTCCCTGTTAAAGCTAGATTGTAATTTATCTATAGTTTGCTTGAAGTAGGATTCGCGTTCTTGAAATTGTGAGTAATTTTGGGTTAGTTGATTCCTTAGGTCTGTGTTTTGCTTCTCTAATGAATCGGCGTTAGATTGTTTTTCTTTAAGTTGAAAGTTAAGTTGGTTTTTAAGATTTTCGTTTTCTTTTTGTAATAAGTCTTTATTAGATTGTCGCTCTTTTAATTTAAAAATTGTATAACTTAGGTATATAATAAACCCAAGTAGGGCGATTTCTAATAAAAAATTCAAAACTCACTTTTTTGTGATAGATAAAATGCGGTCATGTCGAAATGATCTCATTTGACCCCTAGCAAAACAGAAGGCTCTGAAGCCTACATTGTCTCTTTTATATCGCTTGTTTCCAAAAGAATTATATAAATTAATATTTCCTATTTGATAGGTTTTGATTTTATTATGTTCATTCTTGTAGACAATATAATATCTACGACAAAACAAACAATCAAATTTAGATTTAAATCGAGATAGTAAACTTTTAATCTTCACTTAATAAACCTCTCTCTTCACAGATAGCAACACTATATCCTACTTTGTAGTGGAATGTTTGAGCAAAATAAACAAGAGCCATGATAACATATGGTTGCCAAGTGTAAAACCCTAAGCTGGAAAATAGCAAAAAAGCTACTACTGCAATGGGGCAAAATTTATTTAATGTATAATTTATAATTGAATTTAATTTATTTATATTCATATTGTTCTACTTTTATTTTAGCTTGTTTTAATAATTGAATACCTTCGTCACTTCTATAGAAATTTTTATATACTACGCGAGATATACCTGATTGAATGATGAGTTTTGCACAATCTACGCAGGGCGAGATTGTAATATACATAGTTGCTCCAGCGCTTGACTGAGTTGATTTAGCGAGTTTTGTGATCGCATTACTTTCTGCATGTAGTACTTCATCTTTTGTTGTGAGATTACCATCATACTCAATTTCGCACACATTGTCAAACCCTTTCGGAGTTCCATTGTAGCCGTCTGAAATGATTGAACCGTCTTTAACAATAAGGCAGCCCACTTTTTGGCGAACCGCTTTTGATAATTGAGCCCAAACTTGGGACATGTTGAGATATGCTTCATCTAATTTTGATTGTGAAGCCATTATACGACAAAAAAACTAAACTGTCAAGAATTAATTTATAGAATCTGGGTCCTCTGTTTCCATGATTACCACTTTTTTGGCATCAGGATCTGAGAAATTTTTCAAAGAAGCTATTAATCTTTGAGCATGACTTTGAGCTTCACTAATAGTCCAATAGTTTTTAGGCCAAGCTCGGCGCCCATTTCTAGTAACAACATAAAATGTTGGCTTACTTTCTTTTCCAATTAATTGATTCATAATTTTTATCGTATTTATTTTTGGAGAAAGGACGAGTTTTATCTCCTTTTCCGTTTTGATTAGTTTTTTTAATAGAGCAATTACCTGTTTGACATTTAGGCTTTCGCTTTACTGATGATGCCATATCGATTTATTTAGTTTTATTTGTTTTAGTTTATAGTACCAATAAAATGGGAGAGCTAAAGAGTAGCCCATTGATAAGATTATAATAAGAGAGCCTGAAAAAGTCCAGAAATTTGTAAAAATTATTTTGAGTGCTTCTGCCATACTTGATTGTTTGGGATATTTAGCAAATCTTTAACTTTGATTTGCGTAATAGTTTCAAGAGTATCTTTTCTTCTAAATAACCTATACTTAGAATTCCAAGGCTTATCAACATAGGGTAGGTCCCATCTAACAATTTGAGATTCATTTAAGAACTTGATCAAACTTTTCCTAGGAATGAAAATAAATTCTTTAGAGGTTTCAAAAATGATAAAATCAGACATACCATAAAGCCATCCTTTTCCTCCTTTAGAGTTTTCATATTCTATATATACCCAGTGGTTTGCATTTTTCCCATTTTTTTTCTTTAGATCTATGCGAACTTCGCTAGATTGACCGCCTTTTTGACCTTCAAGTAAGAAGTCTACATTACCTTTTCGCTCGGAAAAGGTAGGCTTTTTGACCTTGTACCCTTTTGACTCAGCGATTTCGATAAAAAGTTTTTTATAACTTTTAGTTTGCTTTTTCTCTGCCATAAATTTTAAGAATCATACAAAGCATTAAATGCTCGAGATGCATCTTGAGATTTTTTATACTTGTTTTTTGTAATGGTAACAATTACTTCTTCGGTCACCTTGTCCTCATCCTCAGGCATTGTGTACTTAATAATAGCTTTATCTCTTTTGCGCACATCGCACTCCCATTTAATATTGTAATTGAAATCTGGGATAGGACCAGAAAGATACTCTGTAGAAACATTAGAACCTTCTTTATCTTTTTCTGACCATAAAAACACAGGAACAACACCCATCCAAGTCTCATGAAATGCCCCAATATTTACGATAGGGTCAACAGTCTCAGACCCAAAAGAGCCAGGATTTCTTTCGTCAGCTATGTTATAATAACTCAAGACCATGCCGTTTCCAAATTTTTCATAGAGATAAACATGAAAATACTTAAATAAATTAACAGGATTCCAGAAACCTTTTTCTTCGTTTTGAATTACAATTCTTTTTTGAGTTTCTTTATTTAACTTTTTAAAGTTATCATGAAAAGATTTAACTAAGCTGACAGCTGATTCATGACTTGTTGATTTTGGTTCAGCGAAAGGCTTAATTATTATGGGGTTGGAAGCATTAGAGGGGAAGCCTGCAGTCTCAAAAAACCAACTGTGAAAGTTTAATTCTTGAATAGCTCTATTTAAATTAACTTCATCTTCAGTAACTAAACTGTTGGACGAATCGGGATAAACAGATAATGTAATGTTGTTTTGCCTAGCAATTACCCCAATAGATCTAATTTTGTTAAGGATGTTTGAATGATTTGGTAGCGAATCTATACTTAAGTTTAAACTATTGGAAAAGTCACAAATCAAACTAAAGATCGAAGAGCTAATTCTATAATGAGTTATACCAACTTTAGGCAAAAACTCGATTATATTCTCAGTTAAGTTTAAATTATGTATAATTCTATTTGAAAGCTCTAGTAAGGCAGCTTCATCTCCTTGACTTTCTTTAATTCCAGAAAAAGTTTTTTGAGCGATACCTGAAAAGGTGTAGGAACCATCTTTTTGCTGCTCTTTTAGGAGTTCGGATAAACTAATTAGACCATACAGTACATTCATGTTAATGTAATTACACTAAACTATCTGGAATCTCTTCTTTTTTTGTTGGCTGCTGCTCGTTTTCTGGGTTTGTCTTAATTTCTGCAGAGTTTACACCGGAAGATTCTGCATCCTTCGATACATATAAAACATAGTCTGGCTTCTTATCGTTATCTTTGTAGCGGTTTGGAAACATGACCACCTTCATTTTCTTCTTAACTCCAAGCTCATCGACTTCGATGCTACCTGAAAGGTACTTACCTTTGGCACTATCCCTAGTCCAAAAGGCTCCAATTTCGCGTTGTGACCAATCTGATTTTGTGTTTTGTTCTTCTAACATAATGTGTATATGATTTTATGGTTGTAATATATGATTCGACGTTAACTGAGCCACCTAGCTCAATTCATTGTTTTAGAGATGTAACTTTATTTGTTAAAGTTTTTTGTGAGAAAGATAATATTTTAATGTGCCCGAAGGGAACAAAAAGTAGTTATTGGAAATGGATAAAAAAATATGGAGCACATGATTTTGTTGAGCAATTAATAACGAAAGGGGAGGATCAAGATGGGCTTTTAGTTGGGAGTTTTGGAGATATTTCTTGCGATGTATTGAATGAATATAACTATGGTGAAATTTTAAATTCTATAAAAAGTAGATTATCGATTTGATTGTAAATGATTTAAATAAAAATAAACAACCATACAATAAAAAATAAACAAATAAGTATCTAGCACGCTATCTAAACTTTGGTTGTAATAATCTCCACCTATCAGAATCTATCGGTTTACTGCCATTGTCTATAGCATACAACATTTCTATGATTTCGTCAAGAGAATTATAAATATATTTATGTGGAAGCATCCCCAGCATCCATAGTGGGGTTTTTGATTTACCGCCTTCCATACTAATAAAGATAGGCTTTTTCATGCGCACCGCAGTAACAATCTCTTCTGCACTACCCCAACTAGCAACATCTGGAACTAAATGAGCAATAATAAAGTCTGAGCGATCAACTAAATTAAGATCGTAAGCTCGAACTGTTTTCATTCTATCGGTCACTCGATCATATTGCTTGGTCTTCATCCAAGTTTCCATTTCTTTACGAGAAGCTTCATCTTCTTCTACATCCTTAATGAAAGGCTTCTTGTAAGGGTCAAAACATAGAATATCTAAAGGCTCTAATTTTTTAGTTACCTCTTCACGCCAATTACGACCACTAAGATACTGCATGTGACCAACTAGATAAGTTTTAGTTTTATACAAAAGATTCATATTCGAAATATGTTAACAGAAATGAGATTGAATGTCAACAAAAAAATGGCGGAGAAGACAGGATTTGAACCTGCGGAGGAATTAACTCCCTCAACGCTTTAGCAAAGCGCCGCCTTAAACCACTCAGCCACTTCTCCTTTTTTATTTAAATGGTGGACGTGGCGGGAGTTGAACCCGCGTCTTTAAATCTTCAAGAGATATACATCTACAAGTTTAGTTTATTTTTTTTAAAGTTATGATATAAACATCTAACTAATCATTTCAATTATTTACTCAAAATTGAGCCCTCCGAATACTCAGCGGTGCAGTTTGTGAAATGAATAAACTTTTATCTGTTTTGCAGATAAATAACCCCGTAATCTATATATCTGCGTCAATAGATTCGAGGTAGCAGAACTAAGCTGCTAGAGCAAGCTGACGCTTCTTGAAAGCGAAAGCTTTAACACGTGACTTATTGCCATGTAATTTTTTGTGCCTTTTGAAGGAGCCAGACACAACTCCTACTTGCAGTATACTGATTCAATTTAAATCAAATCCAGAACACGCCCATAAATTTATCAAAGAACTAAAATAGTTTACACTAATCAGCAAAAAAGTCAAGACAAAAATTACAGCGGGTGCCCCCATGCTAAAATTTTAGGGCGATCAGGAAAAAAACTTTTCCCGAACATGTAAAATCCTTCGTGCTGGGAAAGAGTGGGGTCAGAGATAGGTAGGGAGAAAGAAACATCAACCGTTCGACCCGCATCACCAATGGATTGACTTAAGCTTTCTGAATCTAATAAAGCATTTTTAAAATAAAATGATACATGAGCATCTTCTTGAGATAAACATTGACGATTAGCCGAGACACTACAAAAATCATGCATGGAAATAACAAGATTGTGAGTGCGATCAGAGCACAAATACTTAAATAAATTTGAATTTTTAAATTCAGAAACTAATGCAGTAAAGGTAATTTCAATGCTAGAAGGAAAGTTATATACTCTAGCAAATTCAAAATTACTACCCAATCTATTAATTCGTGTAGTAGAAAAAGGGATATTAAAAGAAAAGCCTTGTATGTGAGCAGCTCCTTTACCGAGAATAAAATCGGAGCTTGTTTGTTGAGCTAGTAAGCCGCCATCATCAATAGATACTTTAATTCCACCAGGTAAAACACCTCTTGAGCTTTTTTGAAATTCAATTTCATTGATTATGTTTTGACTAGCTTGTGGATAAGTAAAGCTGTCGTAAGTATCGGGTAAGCTAAAATACATGTTTGGATCATAACAACTTTCAGTCGGAATAATTGAGGGTAGCGGAAGATTAGAGACTCCCTTGTAAGAGCGAATATTAAAACCTTCATAAACTGCCCGAGCTTTCGGTAGAGAACCTACTTCAGCGCTAACCGCATATTGATTCAAAAAACAATTACCAATGCCGACAACAGACATTTCGCTCTCTTGTTCGTGTAAGTTTTTACCAATTAAATCATAACCGTCTGGACCGACACCAATAAAGAAATTTTTCCCATAAGGGAAGTCATTGACTATATATTTAGATAACGCTGGTGATTGGCCGTCTATAATAAAGTCTAGAGCTCGCTCATTGTATCCGTCAGATAACAAATATTCCATTTCAAGAGAAATGTCTGGAGTATCAATTACAGCGGAATCAAAACGACCCAGTTGACCATATTGATTTAAATCAATATGATTGATTGAAAACCCATAATTCAGAGATTGTACTCTGTGTAATTGACGAATAGCATTACCGTCTGGTTTCGACCAATAATTATTTCTTAAAGTATTATCTGGATCATTTATGCTCCCATTGTTAAAGTGTGAATCTAGGGCATCTGGACTAGTATAAATAAATTGATTTTGATAATTAACTTTTCTTCGGCTGTTCTTTACTTTCTTCACAGGTAAGTCCTTTGGTATTATATTTGATAGATATAGAAGTATAATTATTTAGGATAATATTTTTAGCTATAAGTACTTCAATTTCACTCTGAACAATACGCCTAACAGGTCGCCCCCCTAAATTTTCTTCTATGGTTTTGTTCAAAATGTATGTTTTAACACTGTTATTAAATTTAACTGAAATATTTCTAGACTTTAATTTAAATTTAACTTTATTTAATTCGATGTTAATAATTTTATTAAGATCTTTTTCTGAGAAGTTATTAAATAAAACAATACCATCAAATCGATTAACTAATTCAGGGCTAATTTTATTTTTAGCTTCTTCAATAATTTTATCACGATTAGAATTTGATGTATTTAAGAAGCCTAAGGAGCCTTTTTTATCAATTAAATTAGCTCCTAAATTACTAGTTAAGATAATAATTGTGTTCTTAAAACAAGTTTCTTCTCCGAAATTATCAGTCATCCTTCCTTCTTCTAATATCTGAAGTAAGGAGTGTAATACAGTAGGATGAGCTTTTTCTATTTCATCAAATAATAAAACTGAATGAGGTTCGCGCTTTACTTTTTCAGTAAGTAAACCCCCCTCTTCATAACCTACATAACCAGGAGAAGATCCAGAGAATTTATTAACTGATGTAGCATCAGAAAATTCTGACATGTCAAAGTAAATTAATTTGCTATCCGAACCAAAATAATGTTTACATAGAGATTTAGAAGTAATAGTTTTGCCAACTCCAGTCTTACCTAAAAAAAGAAAACTTCCAATTGGTCTATTAGGATCTTTAAGTCCGCAGTGAGTTTTAAATAAAGCATTACAGATAACCGAAAGAGCTTGAGGTTGACCAATTACATCTTTAGCTATTCTTTTTTCTAAATTTAGTAATTTACTGGAAGCAGTTTCATTAAGCGATTCGATAGGTATTGATAAATTAGAAGATAGAATTTCTCGCACATGTTTTTCTGTAACTATAGGAGGATTTTTAGCTTTTTTGCTCCCCCATTTATTTAAAATAGATTTATAATTTTCATACAAAGTATTTTTAGTTTTTAAATCTAGGTCTGGATTGGCAAAAGCTTTTTCCATTTGCTTAGCTAATTTTGGTTTTTTGTAATATTTTAATTTTAAGTATGACCCGGCTTGATCAAGTAAATCAATAGCTTTGTCTGGCAATTGTTTATTATGGATAAATTTGTTGGATAATTTAATCGATTCTTTAATCGCTTCGTCAGAGTAATTAACTCCATGAAAAGAATCATAACTTGGAATTAAACTAGATATAATTGTTTCGCAATCAGAGTTGGATGGCTCATCTATTTTTACCAAATAAAACCTACGTCGTAGAGCTCCATCTTTAGCTATGCTTTTTTTATACTCTTCAAAAGTTGTAGAGCCAATGCAAGTTATGTCACCTCTTGATATGTAAGGCTTAAGTATGTTAGCCGCATCTAAGCCCCCCTCTGAATTGCCAGCTCCAACTATCGTATGAATTTCATCTATAAATAAAATTATATGACTGTTCTGAGTAGCTTCATCAATAAAAGCTTTAATTCTTTCTTCGAATTGACCTCTATATTTAGTGCCAGCAATCATGGCAGACAAATCCATCGAAATAATAGTTTTATTTACTAGATAATCACTACATTCAAAGTTTGTAATTTTTTTTGCTAACCCTTCCACTAAGGCTGTTTTTCCTACGCCAGCATCACCAACCAATAAAACACAAGACTTAGTTTTTCTGCATACAGTCTCTTCTATCTGTTTGATGTAGATGTCGTTAGGAGATAAGAAATCATATTTACCTTCTTTAGCTAGAGAATTTAAATTAATTCCGTAAGTTTCCAACATAGAAGTTTGAATACTATTGTTGGGCATCGGGTGACTTATTTCAGGAGCATTTTCTTCTGTGAAATTAAATGGATTTGGAGCAATTTCTTTAGATAAAATTTGCTCTAGAGTGTCTTGAATATCAACAACATCCAAATCACAAGCAATAAAATAATCTAACGCTGATGACCCTAAGTCATTAAGCATAGCATACAGTAAATGCTCAACACTAACATAGGAGTGCTCTCTTTCATTTGATATCTTAAGAGAATAATTAATGACAGATTTGACTTCTGTGGAAAATGAAACTGATTTAGGCGAATCTTTATTAATTGGAAACTCTTTTAGACTATTTATTAAAGTTTGCTCTAAAGAGAAAAAAGATGTACCTAATTTATGCTCAATTAATGGCAAGACAAAAGAATCAATTTTAATGAATGACAATAAAACGTGCTCAGACAACACTTCATCATGAGAGAATTTAATTGCTAGCTTTTTAGCTAGACTTAAAACTTCCTGAGTTCTAGGAGTAAAATTTGCTCGCATACAATATATTACACGTTATTTTAAGTCAGCTAACTTCATGCAGATTTTTTCATCCACAATGGAAAGGCTATCTATAAATAAAATATCTTCAGCTTTTCTACCTACAATAATAACTATGTTGTCTTTGTCTGGAACTTTCCCACCAGAATCTATGTATTCCGTACAAGTCATTTGCCTTCTAGTGTCAACCATTATTCCTGGAACTGTACCCATTTCGTCTGATAATAAGATTTTAATATATTTATTACCATTAGCACTAGTGCTACGAAAAGAATCTTCCACTACACCTATAAATTTACCCCTGTCATTAGCAAGCATAGAATTATAAGTTAAAGAGTCGTTAAGTTCAACTGCTTCACTTTTAAATACATCTTTTAATCTAGATGAATAACTGTACCCTAACAACTTTTTTTCAAAATACCAATTAGCAAAGCTTTCATACTGAACATTTTGCTCGTAGATAGCTTTATATTTATCATATTTCTTTTTAAAAGTAATGAATCTAGACTCCTTCATTAGAGGTCTGTTGTCGTCAGCTAATAAACTATCTTTTTTCGCTGCATGTATAGATTCAAGAATGTCGTAACTATACTTTGGCCCAAGAGATATAAAATTCCTTTTTTCTCTATCTGTTAATAAATTAAAAGCTTGAGCTTCAAGAACTAACCTTGGACGGCTAAGAGTTTCATCTTCACTAAGAGCTCCTGCCTGAATTAATGCAGACATAACTCCGATATTTAGACCTGCTTGCTTAGCGGATAAAAATACATCATACTTATTAGAGTTATCTGTATCTCTAAAATCTTCTAAAGCTTTTAAGCTTTTTTCACTAATACCCTTAATGCTATTTAAGCCGAATCTAATATTGTTTTTATCAATAGTAAAATTAAATTTAGACTTAATTAAGTTTGGCTGAAGTAAATTGATATCAAAGTACTGCAATTCCCTACTAATTTTAGCGATTTCTTCTTGAGCATTAGGTTCAAATTGAGACATCTTAAGTAAACTTAAAAAGAATTGTTTGGGGTGCTTGAATTTTAAGTAAGTAGTCCAAGCTGCAAGAGTAGCGTAAGATATAGAGTGAGACTTATTGAATGAGTAATTAGCACTATCTTCTGCAACCTTCCATAATACATCAGACACTTCCACAGGTAAATTGTTGTCTTGAACTTTTTGTTTGATTTTTTCTTGCCATTCTGGCATTAACTCTATCTTCTTCTTTCCGACTATTCGACGAAGTTGTTCCGCTTCATCCAGTGTGAAGCCTACCTTTACAGCCATTTTCATTAACTGCTCCTGATAAAGAGGAATGCCGCCAGTATAATCTAGAACATCATCAAAAAACTCGTGAACACTTTGAAATCGATCAGTAGCCACGTAGTCGGAGTAACGATCCGCAAACTCAAGAGCTCCTGGCCTAGCAATAGCTACAACAGCACTTAACTGCTCCATATTTTTGGGTTTGATTTTTTGACAGATTCTGAAGTTAGTGTCAGCCTCAATCTGAAATAAGCCATGAGGATTTTGCAAGTCAGTTAAAGGCTCAAAAACTGCTGGATCATTTAAATCAATATCATAAACATCGATATCTAAATCATTGCAGACATCATAGATAACACTTAGAGTACGGAGGCCAAGAATATCAAACTTAACCATTAGCTCAGCAACCCAATTCATATCATAGCCGGTCACATAAGAGCCGTCGTTAGTTTTTTGAATAGGACATATATCTGATATTTTCTGATGAGAAATTGCTATACCTGAAGGGTGGACTCCTGTATTTTTGTTTAACCCCTCCAGCTGTTTTGCTATTTTAAAAACTCTTGGATTATCTTTAACCCAAGAAGCAAAGCGTTGACTCTCTTCTTCAGCGATTCTTAAGGGGGCTACCTTACCAAATTTTTTGGGTATGTAACTACTAACATCATTAACTTCTTGCTCAGAATACTCTCCAACTATTTTACCACATTCTTTAACACACAGCTTACCACTCAAGGTGTTTAATGTTAAAATGTTTGCGGTTCTAGCAGGATGTTTTTGCTCAATATAATCTATAACTTTTTGACGATGTTCATAGGCGATGTCATTATCTACATCAGCTAATAAGCTACCGTCTAAATATGTGGTTCCATCTTTTTCAATTTTTCTAGCCCTACTTTTAGAGACGAAACGCTCAAAGAAAAGATCATACCTTATGGGATCAACCTTAGTAACATCAATTAAAAATAAAACTAATGAGCCTGCAGCTGAACCTCGGCCTGGGCCAGTGGGAATATCATTTTCATGGCAGAAATTTAAAATATCCCAATTCAAAAGAATGTAATCAATAAAACCAAGATCTTGAAGGATTTCTAATTCCATCTTGGTTCTAGAGTAGTATTCATCTTTATTATCTAGTTTGTCAATGCCCTTCGCTTTAACTCCTTGCATGCATAAAGCTCGCAGGAAATCATAATTAGAACTACTAGGGTCTATATCTAAGTCAGAATAGTACTTTGGGTTTACATCAATTTCAGGAAGTAGAACTCCAGGAGGAGCATAATTTTTATACTTCGTGAATTTACTTAAAAATAAATCAGACATTATATATTCACCTCCCATAACATTTTCTTAAATACTTCGTAGTTCTGCTCAATATCATACATAGCATCATGCAATCGGCTCTCGTCAATTTTAATATCATAATGTTTACATAAATCAATTAATTTCTTCTTTGATTTTCTATCTATCATATTATTTAATCTATATTGCCAATTGAAGAAGTCATCGTCTTTATTAAATTTAATATCATTCTTTATAGCTTTAGCTAAGCAAAGGGTATCAATGGACCTATTGATGTAGCTATAGTCTGGTTTTTTATGAACGCACTTTCTATATATACCATGAATGTATATGTCGAATCCTAGTATATTGTGACCTACATTAATGTAAGATTCATCATATAAGTATTTCTCGAAGTCATGTAGGATTGGTTCAGCTAGTTGAGCTTTCTTATCGTACTCAGACTTTGTCCAGCCAGTCATTTTAGCGGCTGCGTCTGACATCTTTAAGTTAGACCAGTGTATCCAGCAGTCTTTTTTCTCTACAATCTTACCCTCGTTGATTACCATGTAACCAAGTTGCCAAGGTTTATTATCTAGAGAACCTAAATTTAGACAGCAAGTTTCAAAGTCAAAAAACAAATAGTTTTGCTTTTTATTGAACCTAAGTAGATCTTCTTTCATTGGAATTATTGCTTATTAAAAAACTCTTCAACTTCAGATAAGAATTTAGATTTTTCTTTGTCGGAAAGAGCGGTGTATTGCTTTTTAATTTGACGCAGAACTCTTTTCTGTTCTGGAGTGTCTTGGTAGGACATTGCTTTTTTGATTCTTAGTAATTGCTTCTTGTTCATATTTTGTTTCTAAATAACTTTCATAAGAAAATTCTGGACTAGATAAATGGTCAAAATTTGGTACAGATAAAGTTCTTTGTTTTCCGTTCCTCTTTGCACATATACATTTATATGTTTGATACGCTTCGAAATCTTCTTTTTTGTTATAGTAAATTGATTTTGATTCGCTATAATTGTACTTGAAATTTTCACAATAGTCAATAACTTTCGACCTTATTTGTTGATCAAAGGGTAAGTAGTTATTTTCTAAAAAGAAATGAGGGTCACAAAACGAAAAATCAGGAATACAACTACAGAAATGCATACTATTCATAAATATGAATGAATCATAAAAGGGTATAGCCATTTGCAAATCTTCATTAGACCACATTTCTTTAAGGCTAGGGATGTCTATAACTCCATTATTATTACAGAATGCATGAGAATATATTTTATTTAATAATGAACAGCCAGCATCATTCTTAGCGAAAATTATCAATTTATGACAACAATGATTAGTTGGGGAGTCAGAGTCAGCAGAAACCTCTAGATGCGAACAGGATATCCTTAATCCAAAAATTAAATGTTTACCCATAGACTCAGCTGTTTTTTGTGCTTGCAGAAAGCCCACTAAAGAGTCTTCAACTAATGTGATTGAGTCTTCGTTTTCCGCTATAGAGAAAACGCTCTGTGGGCCATCCTCTTGAACCTTAGACGGATGACTCAAAGTTAAAATAGATTTACCTATTGAATAGTGACTTTTGAACAGTGCTATCATTCAATCATGATAGCAAGAAAACACATTTAAGTCAAGCTATATCTTGTATTTTTCGATAAATGATTCAGCGGGCTTTCCGTCAGCTAAATGAATTTCAAGATCTAGTAAAATTTTATTCCTCAATTCAAGCACATCCTTCGATTCGGATGAACCTTGGGACTCTTTGAATGTTGCGGAAGCAGCTACAACCAAAAGAATAGC
>Ga0206677_10001071_pt1 | contig 25761 bp, 19 predicted proteins | sample M130m12015metaG_FD_155475 | JGI IMG/M metagenome (GOLD analysis project Ga0206677, IMG submission 155475) | Ammonia-oxidizing marine archaeal communities from Monterey Bay, California, United States - M1 30m 12015 | ecosystem: Environmental > Aquatic > Marine > Intertidal zone | place: USA...
GTTTTTTTTGAAGTTATATATTTTTTTAGTTTCTCATTTATGATGTAAATTTGAAGGAACTAAACCTTATTTCTAATGAAATCACTTTTATTTGCAATGTTAATTGTCCTTGGATTTAATGCGAGTGGAGCGCATATTGTAGGGGGGAGAAGTCTACTATGATACAATCGGTCAAGACAGTAATGGCTTTATGCAGTATCAAGTCACGTTTGAGATATATCGTGATTGCTCGAGTTTTGGTGCTTTGTTTGATGACCCAATTAATTATTCCGTATTTCACGCGAATGGAACGCTCTTCGCTTCTTTTACGCAGGTACTTCCAATTCCCGATACCATACCGATTGTTTATGATGATCCCTGCGTAACTCCACCAAATGACGTTTGTATTGAAAGAGCAATTTATATTGACACCATCGCTTTACCTCCTTCTATAGCTGGATTTTACGTGACTTACCAACGGTGTTGTTGGGCAACTAATATTTTGAATATCGACACCCCGAGTGATTGGGGGATCACAATAACTACAGCAATTCCTGGATCAGCATTGATTTCGGATTTGGAAAATAATTGTGCTCGTTTTAGTGAATATCCACCGATTGTTTTGTGCTCAAACAATACCTTAGTTTTTGATCATAGCGCCTTTGATCTAGATGGAGACTCACTAGTTTATTCTGTTTGTGCTCCTAAGACTTTTAATATTTCAGCAGGAGTTGAACCGAATCCAGAACCTCCTGCACCATATCTTGATGTGCCTTATGAATCTGATTTTTCAAGTTCGGAGCCTTTTGGAACTTCTGCAAACGTTAGTATAAATTCTAGTACGGGGGTTATGACTATTACTCCTGATTTAGTAGGAGTTTTTGTAATGGCAGTGTGTGTTGAGGAATGGAGGGATGGTGTTTTGATCAACATAAAGTCTAGAACTTTTGGATATCGGGTTGTTCAATGCAATGAGATCTTGCCGATAGAAGTAGATGTCATAGGTGCTTTCACGCTTATCGAAGATTGTCGAGCTACTGGCTTTGTTGTCACTCGAGAGGACACCACGAATGATGTGCACTTGCAGGTTCTTCTATCAGGGGAAGCTATCAATGGAGTCGATTATGAGTTTTTATCAGATACAGTAACATTGGTGGCTGGTGTTGCCTCCGATACGATTGCAATTTTCCCATTTCTAGATACATTAGTGGAAGGACAGGAGGATCTGATTTTTAGTATTGTCGTATCGAATCCGTGCGATAGTAGTTTTGATACTACTACCGTATTTATTACAATCGAGGATTATATTCCTATGACATTGAGCCATACCGATAGCGTAAATGTTTGCTCAGAAAAGGACATGTATGCGTTTCTTGAATGTTTTGTTGAGTTTGGAGTTGCTCCTTATTATTACTCATGGTATCCGAATTATAGTTTGGAATCAACAATGAATTTTCCGACCGATGATTTACATCCTAATTTGAATTTATTCAGTGTAGAAGTATTTGATGTTTGCGGTAAAAAAATCATTTCTGATCCCATAAGGGTATATGAACAATGTCCCTTGCAAGCGCCAAATGTCATCACCTCGAACAATGACAATATCAATGAGTTTTTTATTGTCAAGAATCTTGAAGACTATGACAGAGTTCATTTGATCATTTTCAACCGATGGGGAAATATAGTTTATGAGAGTACGGCCTATAAAAATGACTGGAAAGGGAACGATAGGAATGGTAATCCGCTCAATGAGGGTACTTACACGTATCTTGTAACACCTGAAAGTGAAAAGTTTATCTATGATGATGCTGATCGTTCCAAATATACTGCACATGGCTTTGTGCAAATCATAAGAGATTAGCTCAAAATCCTATAGGTTTATTTGATATTATTGTTGTCAAATTCAGTTTATGATTGAAATTGTACAGCTTGGAAAAGAGGAAATATTTTTGGTTCATAAGCTTGCGCATGATATTTGGCCCAAAGCTTTTCGAAATATTATTTCTTCTGATCAGATTAATTACATGCTCGATTGGATGTATGATATCAATACATTGGAGGAGCAAGTACAAACGGGACATTTGTTCTATGTTGTCAAAGAAGATGGCGTTGCAAAGGGTTTTATAGGTCTAGAGCCAAATTATCCAGACATCGAAATCTTGAGGATTCACAAGTTTTACGTATTGACGGAATGTCAGGGAAAGGGAATGGGACGGGTTTTATTTAATAAAGCCGTTGACGTCGCTTTTGACCTCGATCTTTCCACTTTGCATCTGAATGTAAATCGGTTCAATCCATCCGTTGAGTTCTACAAACATCTCGGTTTTCAGGTTGTTGCGGAGGAAGATATTGATATCGGAAGGGACTATTTCATGGAAGATTACATCATGGAATTGAACCTCTCTTAATTATAGAATGATATTGTTCCCACAGTCAAAGTGGTTCTCGGGACATTTTGTATGTCCGTGGATTCCACAAGGACGACATGTTAGGTTTCCAACCTCTTTGATGGTAGATTCATCGGACAGTGGGCCAAAACCAAACGCTGGTATTGTTGAGCAAAAATAGGCCGTTACGTTTGCATTCATTGCTGAGGCTATGTGAAGAGGCCCAGAATCATTTACATAATTGTGCACTGCTCCCTTCATTAGTGCTGCCGATTCAAGCAATGACATTTTCCCCGCCAAATTGATAACATTCAAATTAGGATGGTTTTGCACAATAGATGAGCAAAGAGCTTCATCATTTGCTCCGCCAAGTAAAAAGATTTTCTTGCTTGCATTTTTTTGAATAAGCTGATTCCATTTTTCAATTGGAAGCTGTTTCGTAAACCAAACAGATGCAGGCGCTATACATATATACGATTCACGTTGATAGTGGACAATAGCGGAGAAATCTTTAGATGAAGGGAACAATTCTGGACGAATGAGTTTTTTAGCTCCAAACTCACTGATTACCGATAAATTTCGCTCCACTTCATGCATGCCATTATTCATACTATGACTGAATGATTTTGAATAAGTGAACGAGAGCGGATTTTTTTTAAATCCATATTTAAGTTTTCCGCCTGACAGAGCAGTGATTATTCCAGAACTAGCAAATCGCTGTAGGTTTACAACCAAGTCGTATCGATTTTTTCTAAATCGAATGATAAGCAGTCGCATTGATTTGTACTTCCCTTGTGATTTATCAAAAGTAAAAACACTATTTATTTTGGGATTATTTTTCAACAGTGATTCATTTCCCTTTTTTACCAAAAAGTCAATATGAGCATTCGGATACAATCGATTCAGTTCTGAAACTACCGGAGTAGCTAGGATTACATCACCTAGAAATGCCGTTTGAACAATTAAAATTCGATTCACGTGTTAAAAATAGGATTATTTGATCAAGTTGACATGACCACGTTTGAAGATTTCTATACCATTTCCATCAATTAATGTCACAGTGTATAGGTAGGTGTCATTTGCAGCCATTTGATCTGTTCCACGGACCATACCATTCCATCCGACGGTTGGATTATTTGTGGTAAAAAGTTGTCGTCCCCATCGGTTGTAAACAATAAATTCATAAACAGTAGGGTCAAAATCTGAAATAACTGGAATGAATTCATTGTTGAATTCATCTTGGTTTGGTGAAAACGAGTTTGGAATATAGACTATTGGAGGAAGTACGATACAGGCATCATTTGACCTGCTTAATTCCGAAAAATTAAAAATATTCGTTGTTTCAATGGCCTCAACGGAATAACAAATTTTTCCTGAAGAAATAACATCGTTTACATCATCTTCATAAAAGCGCTGAGATGCAGCAACGACTGCCAATGGTGCGCTTTCAAATAGGCCATCAATTCCCCGATAAATATTGTATCCTAAAATTGCGCCATTGAATTCTTGATATGCGTTCCAGTTCAAGTAATTTATCTTTGCAACTTCATCGTTTTGAATTGTTAGCAAAATTGTTTTTGCAATATTTGAAATGGCTCCTAACTGACCGCAACTGTCAATTATTTGAACTCTATATTCATAAGATTGTTCTTGCACATCAACATCTGAATCAGTGAAATAGATTGTATTTGATAGTGCAGAAACTCGATCGAGCTCAACAAAGCTACCTGTGTCATCTTTCCGTTGAATTGACACCTCAGAGATATTACCGGAGATATCTAAATAATGCGTTAATTGTATGTCTTCTCCGTTCACAGTCGCGAGCTGAAGATAATTGAATTGTGGTTGTCCAGGAAGGTCAACATACGAACAGGATCTATTAGAAAATGAATAGTTTCCATCTGAAGCGACGGATTTCACGACGAAACAATAGCTACTGGCTTCATCTACTGAAATGGAAAAAGAGCTGCTATTTGTAGAGCCAAAGGTTATCCATGGACCTCCATTCTTGTATCCGTAAATTTCATAGAAATCGATCCCAGTCCAGCCCACATATTCTACCCAGCTCAATGTAATTTCTTTGGCACAAATGTCAAGTGATGACGTTAAAAATGCGGTTGTATTTAATAGTGCTTTTGCTGAGGTTTGGAAGGTTATTGGAAGCGTAGATGTTGTGCAAGAATCAAACGCAGCGACCGTATATGTTACGGAACTATTTGTTGTATTTGTAACGTCCGTATAAGTTGTATTCGTAATCCCCCATACTGTATCAATTGGAACTACGATTCCTGTTGCGTCTAATTCATAAATAATATATCCATAGGTGTCAGGTTGCTGATTTTGATTCCACGTGATATGAACCTCATTCGTTGCAGTATCGATTGTGACAGAACTAATATTGGGAATGTCTGGAGTAATGAGATCTTCGAAATTATCACCAACAATATTGGAGGTAAAATCACACGGTGTTGCCGGTAGAACTATTTGATAACTCAAATCGACCGAACAGATTGATATTGTATCGATATATGCAACAGAACCATATGGAACACTATCGTACAAATTCCATGTCCCAGCAGGGTATTCTCTGTAAATATGGTAATAATCATTCATTCCGTTTAATGCCGGAATTGATGGAGAGTTCCATTGAAGAATTGCGGTTCCATTTCCTGGATTATTCAACGTAAGATGAATGTTTGAGAGAGTGTCTGAAGGGCGTAATGTATTTCCATAACACCCAGATGAGACAACAATTGAGAAATCTTCAGCTTGTCCATTTGATGGGGAAGTAAATGTCGTCGTATTGATATCGGAAATACTAGTAATCAGTCCATTTTGGGCCGAGTGTATTTGATATTCTACAAATGAATTATTCACGTTTATTGATCCATTCCAAGAAATAGTAACTTCTCCATTTGGGCTGGTTTGAATGCAGTTAATTGAGGTTGCAGGTATTACATCTGGATTTTCAAGGTTTATCGTCACTGTAGCATAGCTTACCTTTGGTACTGGACAATAGTCATCCTGAACTTTAAATACGAATTGATAAGGAACGGAAAGGGCAGTAGTTCCTGATGGATCAACTAGGTGATCACATGTGGTTTGCCAGTTGAAAGTTGTTGAGACACCCTGCGACATTGTGATTGGTGGTAGAGCGTCTAATGTTGCGCAAGGTCCAATTGCACATCCTGATGAGAGTGTTGCGTTCGGTCCCACTTCTAGTCCCGTTATCGTCATGAAATTGCTTTGTGGACTTCCATCTTGGAGATTTTCGTTGTCTGCTGCTATTAAGTTGAAATTAACAACATCTCCAGCAAAAACTGTTGTTTCAAATAGCCCGCCGAAAGGCCCTGTAATTGAAGGTGCTGTATTTGCCCCTGTGCAGCTCGTTACAATTACTTCCATTTCACGTTCAATTTCTGCAATTAAAATACCTTGGCGAAAGGATTGCACGACCACTTTAATTACAAAGCTTCCTGCATTGTTTGATAAGAAAGTTAGATTTCCTGAATTTGGATTAATTTGAGCAGGAATATTGCTTGCATTCAATCCAATCCCTGGAGTTGGAGAGAAAGTACTGAAGCCTGGTTCAAACGGAATTTCAGTGGGATTAATCGGAGGATTGTACGGGTTGAGCTGGTAATGGTCCATTGGTTGTCCAAAACTGATTGAAAGGGAGTCCAAGTCAGCATCGATAACATTCATGTTGTATTCATAAGGATCACTTGTACAGGCAATAAAGTATGGATCCTGAAGAAATATAGGGGAATTATCAACACAGCCACTTGTTCCATTTGGCACCGCATAAATAGTTGAGGCCAGTGTGATTCCATAGGTGGATGGATTCTGTAAATTTGTGATCGCTCCGCTTCGTGAAAAATTTTGAAATGTAAAAATCCAACCTTCAGCAGGAGGAGTGCCAGGAATGGCGATAGGCAGACTGCGATAGATTATTTTTTCAATCGCACCGAGTCCAGTTCCACCATTTGGACCATTTCCGCAATTGAGTTGAGATGGTCCGCCGGCTACTGATGAACAAATAGGGGATAAGTCCTCTCTTGAGATATAGTTCAGCGTGATTTGGTTTAGAGTGGGATGATTCCAAACATCAATGTTAGCGCTTACTGTGCTAATATCAGCACCATTACAATCTCTATAAAATACTAATTCAAAGACATAGTCTCCTCCTTGACATTTCCATGTGATGTCACCACCCAAGACATGCGTTGTACGTCCGTTAAACGATATCAAAAAGATTCCAAGAAGTAAAGCAGTTATCCGTGCCATGACTTGTTAACGTGAATTTATCATACGTAGTATGAGGACGAAAGGTTATATTTTTCGTTGCTAGCCTGCACTTACGATAGTCATGTCATCCCAATTCAAATACTTTAAAGCAAGTTCTTGGATTCTTTCCGCCGTAATTTTTTGAATGGATACCAAGGCCTCGTTATAGAATTCAAGATCTTTTCCATGCATTTCAGCGCTCAAAAAAAGATCGGTCATTGAGTAGGGACCGTCTGCACTTTTGAGGAGTTGTCCAAGCATGTAATTTTTCACCAATTGCAGTTCGTCTTGCTTTACTTTTTCATTTTGCAATCGATTGAGCTCGTATTTAATCTCATTAATTGTGTCATCTTTGACTTTCTTTCCTACTTCAGTTGCAATTAAAAAGTATCCTGTTTGGTGAAGTTCTGCGATCATGGTCCCAACACCGTAAGTGTATCCTTTTTCCTCCCGAATGTTGGTCATTAATCGGCTTCCGAAATAGTCTCCTAAGATGGTGTTTAAAATTAGAAAGTCGAGATAATCCTCGTGTTTTTTGTTGAATAAGGTTCTTCCGATGCGAAGGGCGCATTGAAGAGCTCCTTCTTTGTTGATGTGTGAAGATCCATTTTTATTCTCTAAGTTTCCATCAAAACAATGGGATTTTTCCGTCAAAAGAGAGCGGGTTTTTTCCTTTATGAATCCAATGTCTTTATCGGGTAGGTTTCCAACTACTACAATCTTTAGAAGTCCTTTGAGATAGTGTTGTGCATGGAATTCTTTCAATGCTGTTTGACTGACGGATTCAAAATCACTTAAATTGACGGTTTTGGAGTAGCTTTCATTTGATGCAAATAGCTTTTGTTGAAATTCGCGTTGTGCCAAATATCCCACTTTCTCCATACTCACCATCATATTTTGTTTTCGATCAGAAAGAAATTCTTTTACCTCCTTTTCATCAAATGATGCATTTTGAATTGCATCGATTACAACTTTAAAAATGGATACAAGGTTTTCACGGAGACAATAGATCGATACGACAGCATTCTCAACAGAAATTCCCGTTTCTAAAAAACCACCCAGGGCGTTGATTTCATTACTAATCTCTATTGAACTTTTGACTTCTGTTCCAGAAAAGAGGAGACCATTTACAAAACCTGCGATTCCAATCGCACCCCTGCATTTTCCTGCATCAAAATACAAGTCAAATCTGGATGTTTCGTTCGGAACACTGTTCATATGGTAAAGGTTCACAGAATTCGACAGTCTGTGAGTTTTTGGCGCCGTAAAATCAATATGATCAATAGCAATGAGAGTTGGTGCGATTGTTCTATCTTGCATTTTTATCGGCTTTAACTTTTAGTACAGAACAATTGGTTTTTTGAAGTATTTCATTCGCACATTTCAAGATGTCCCTTGTTGTGATCTTACTGTAGATTCTATTTTCATCATTGATTCTATTTGCATCACCAAGCAATTCATACATGCTCAAATTCATCGCTCGATTCAACAATCCTTGTTCTTGGAATTCCCTTGAGGTTCGAATTTTAATCATGATACGATCCAGTTCTTTAGACTCTAATTCCACTGTTTTTATTTTGTTAATTTCTTCCCAAAGTGCAGTATCAAACTCTTGAAAAGAAACTTGCTCGTTCAGCTTTCCTGAAATGATTAATAGTCCTGTATCTATTGAACCTGTAATGTAGGCATTGATCTCTGAAACAAGTTGTTTGTTCTTTTTAAGTGAAACATACAATCGAGAAGATTTGTCTCTTCCTAAGGCATCGGAAAGAGAATCTGCAACAAAGTAATCAGGATGGTTTCTTCCCATCATTTTAAATGCATAATAAAAAGCACTACTTGGAACATTTCTCTCAATTAATTTTTCCCTATATTCTGATTGATGTGCTTCGATCTGAATTGGCCTCTGGTATTTGTTTCCCGCTGGAATTGAGCCATACCACTTTTCTACTAAGGCGCGAACATTATTTAAATCTAAGTTTCCTGCGATACATAGAATTGCATTTGACGGAGTGTAATGTTTCTTGAAAAATGCCTTAACATCTTGCATCGTCGCCTCTTCTATGTGGTCGATACTCTTTCCGATTGTTGCCCATTTGTATGGGTGTGTTTGATAGGCCAGAGGACGCAACTCTAGCCAAACATCACCATACGGTTGATTTAAATAGCGTTGTTTGAATTCCTCAATAACAACACTTCGCTGCACTTCAAGGCTTTGTGGAGTAAACGCCAGTGACAGCATTCGATCACTTTCTAACCACAAAGCTGTTTCAATATTTTTTGCTGGTAAGACATCATAATAATTTGTGATATCATTTGAGGTAAATGCATTGTTTTCTCCACCGGCCAATTGGAGTGGCGCATCGTATTCAGGGATATTGATTGAACCTCCAAACATAAGATGTTCAAAAAGGTGGGCAAATCCTGTTTTATTTTCATTTTCATCTCTTGCACCGACATCGTAGAGTGTATTCACTACTGCCATTGGCGTCGTCTCATCTTTATGGAACAGCACGCGCAAGCCATTAGGCAATTGAAATCGTTCGTATTTTATCATCTAGAATTTGAATTTCTTTGTCTTCTGTTCTTCAAGTGCTTTGGAATATTCACTCAGTATTTCCTCAATAATTTCTGCTGCCGGTTGCACTTTTTCAATCAAACCAGAGATCTGACCAATTTCTAATTCTCCATCTTCCATATCCCCTTCAAACATTCCCTTCTTTGCACGCCCACGCCCGAGTAATTGTTTGAGTTCATCTGTTGTTGCCCCCTTCGAATAGGCTTCTTTCAGTTGAAAATAAAAATCATTTTTTATGAGTCGAACCGGAGTGATCTCTTTTAAGGTAAGTTCTGTGTCTCCTTCTTTTGCCTCCACTACGCGATTTTTAAATTTTTCATGTGCACTTGACTCGCTTGAAGCAACGAAACGACTTCCAATTTGAACGCCATCTGCACCCAGATTCATAGCAGCGAGCATTCCTCTTCCTGTACCAATGCCGCCTGCAGCAATTAATGGAATTTTTAAAGCACCCGCAATCATTGGTAATAGACACAATGTTGTTGTTTCGTCTCTACCATTGTGTCCTCCGGCTTCAAATCCTTCTGCTACTATTGCATCAACTCCAGCATCCTGGGCTTTTAGGGCAAACTTCAAACTTGAAACTACATGTACGACTATAATTCCATGATCCTTTAAGTGTTTCGTCCACGTCTTCGGATTCCCTGCCGATGTGAAAACGATAGGTACATTGTGTTTGATTATGGTGGCGATATGTTTATCAATATCGGGGTATAACATTGGCAGGTTTACGGCAAATGGTTTGCTCGTCGCATTTTTGCATTTAATGATTTGTGCGTCCAAAACCTCGGGGTACATTGATCCAGAACCAATAATTCCTAAACCACCAGAATTGGATACAGCAGATGCAAGTTTCCAATCAGAACACCAAATCATCCCTGCTTGGATTAATGGAAATTTAATTGAGAACAATTCCGTAATTCGATTCATCATAGTTGTTTTGTTGAATCAAAAATACGGCTTTCAGCAAACTTCTTGTCCAATTTTGGTGTCTTATCTTTAAATCCGTAATTTCGATTATTGCTTTATACTATGAAGAACAGGATTACATTGGCGTTGCTATTTCTATTGATTGGGTTCTGTTCATTGTCTCAAGATATATCTCACAACCATTCGATTCATCATGCATTTATTGAAAACAAAGGGCAGTGGAATGAAAGTGTTCTCTTTAAATCCAGATTAAATTCGGGAAATTTATGGGTTGAACAAGGACGTTTTTTGTTTCAGTTGCAAGATTTTACAGATGCAGGTTTGAATCATGGCGTTCAGTCGCGAAGAAATCAATCTGCTCTTGCTAAAGAGCGTTATATTGAATTGTTGTTCTGGGGTGCAAATGAAGTCAAGACCATTGATTTGGCTGAACCTACTTCAGCATATTACAACTATTACATTGGGAATGATCCGTCAAAATGGGCAAGCGGGGTGCATGGTTATGGCGAGGCTGTATTGCATGATTTGTATGACGGAATTGATTTAAAGCTTATAGAAAATGAACTTCAGTTAAAGTATGAATTTCATGTTCACCCCAATATTGATCCTGGTGCAATCTCTATGGAATACAATGGGCATCATGATATACGTTTGGACAGAAAGGGGAATTTAATTGTTATATCGGATTTGGGAGAAATAATTGAGCAAAAGCCATACGTATATCAAATCGTTAATGGTACCATACGGGAGGTTGATTGCACTTATAAATTAGAAGGTGCTAAACTTACTTTTGAACTCGGTGAATACAATCCGAATGTTACACTTGTGATAGATCCAGTTCTTGTGTTTGCTACCTACAGTGGTTCCCCTTCTGACAATTTTGGTATGACAGCAACTTATGGTTATGATGGTTCTGCATATTCGGGAGGAATCGTATTCGGCAATGCATATCCTACCCCAGCACCTTCATGGAATACAACAACAACAATTACGAATGTTATGCCGGTCGCAAATGATCCTCTAGGAACCTATGGCGTAACTGATGTTTTTGTCTCAAAATACTCGGATGATGGAGTTAATATGCTTTGGACTTGTTTTTTGGGCGGAGGTGATGACACTCAGGGAACAGAAACAGTTCACAGTTTGATATGTGACACGTTGGATAATGTCTATCTCTATGGAGCGACCTCAAGTTCTGATTTTCCCTTTCAAAATGGATATTCAGGAGTTCATTCAGGTGGTGGGGTCCCTTTAAATTTTACAAGCAATGGGGTGCATCACTACTCGAATGGTACAGATATCTTTGTTAGTAAATTGAGCGCGGATGGTCTCAATTTGATAGGGTCTACATATGTTGGTGGATCAGGTAATGATGGCGTAAATTACAACACCAATAGTGCACTTACTGATTCTCTAGTTACAAATTATGGAGATCAATTTCGGGGTGAAATTATGCTTGATGTAAATAACAATGTCATTGTGGCTTCTTGTACGAGATCAAACGACTTTCCTATTTCAAACGCATTTCAACCTACGAATGCAGGGAAACAAGATGGTGTTATTTTTAAACTTTCAACCGATTTATCGACTTTACTTTGGTCGAGTTATTTTGGTGGTTCCAACAATGACGCATGTTATTCTGTAAAAGTTGATGTTACTGATAATGTAATTTTTGGCGGCGGCACAGCTTCCAATGATTTGTCTGGAATGTCGGGATGGCAAACTACCTATGGTGGAGGCAAAGCAGATGGTTTTGTTGTCAAATTGCCAGCGGATGGAAGTTCAATTCTTGGCGGATCATATGTTGGCACGGCTAATTACGACCAAGCTTTTTTTGTAGAAGTTGATCGGGTCAATCAAATTTATTTGGTAGGACAATCTCAGAATGGAATGTTTCCTGTAATCAATTCGCCATATGTGAACCCAGGAAGTAGCCAATTTCTAATTCGGTTCGATTCAACATTGGTAACAGTCGAAAATGCCACCGTTTTTGGGAGTGGAAACCCTTCGATGGACATTTCCCCTTCTGCTTTCCTCGTAGATATTTGCGGAAATATATACATCTCTGGGTGGGGCAAGTCGCTCACAGGTTCTGTTCCAGCCAATGGTATGCCAATAACAACCGATGCCTTTCAGTCGTCAACAACGACGCCTGATTTTTATCTGTTAGTCATTGAACGAGATTTCGCAGACACATTGTATGGTACTTATATTGGCGGCGGACAAGCAGGAGAGCATGTGGATGGCGGAACTTCAAGGTTTGATGAACAGGGAGTTGTTTACCAATCCGTTTGTGGAGGATGTGGAGGATTTGAGGATTTTACTACAACACCTGGAGCTTGGTCTTCAACCAATGACGCCGGAAATTGTAATAATTTGGTTTTTAAATTTGATTTTGAAATTATTCCCAATGCCGAATTTACAATTGATGACAATTTGGGTTGTCTGCCTTTTGAGGTCGAATTTGATAATTTCTCCTCGGATTCTGACTCGTATTTATGGGACTTTGGGAATGGAGATACAACATCGATTGTTTTTGAACCTACAGTAACATTTGATTCTGTAGGTATATATGACATTTTCCTATACGTAACTGATAGCATATGCTTGTTAACGGATACAGCACAAATTACGATTACGGTAACAGATTCGTTAGAATTAACAACCATAGTAGATCAAGAACTGTGTGTACCGACACCTATTGATTTCATTGCTTTCACAAACAATTCAGCGACAACTTATATTTGGTCTAGCAATAGTGATTTTTCTGATACATTGAATGCAAATCTGAGTGATTCGGTATGGAATTTTACACCTGATACTCCAGCCACATATTATGTTTTTGCAAGTAATATCGGTTGCTCCTCGATCGATAGTGTTGTGGTTACCTTCATAGGTTCAAACATAGTTTTGTCGGCGAACGATTCTATTTGTGTAGGTGATCAGACAATAATTACTGCATTTAATCAAAATCAGAACATTTCGTTTACATACAATTGGACGCCAGATTCGGTTTTGGTTGCTCCATCATCTTCAAATCAAATTACTGTTGCTCCGACGACCACCCAATTTATTTACATGACTGCTTCTTCTTCATCGGGTTGTATTGTAGAAGATTCTATTCAGATTTTTGTTGGAAGTATTCCCGACAGTTCAATTGTAGCCTCTGCATCTGAATACCTTGTGCCACAAGGAACAACTGTTGATCTTATTGGCAGCCCTTCGGGTTACTCCTCATATGAATGGTCTCCAGGTGATGGTGTAGTTAATATAAGTGCCCTAAATACGGAGGCTGTTATTGATCAAACAACAATCTATACCTTGACGGTTTCGGATGGTATTTGTGCCAAACAAGACACCGTTCAAGTAGTAACCTTTGATTTTATTTGTGGTGATCCTTACCTCTATATCCCTAATGCATTCTCACCAAATGGGGATGGTGAAAATGATATACTGTACGTCCGTGGAGCTTTTGTTGAGAAGATGACTTTCCGTATATTTAATCGATGGGGAGAAATGGTTTTTGAATCATTTGACAGAGCTACTGGATGGGATGGTACATTCCGGGGTAAAAAGTTGGATCCGGATGTATACGATTATTACCTTGAGGTCACATGCATTGGTGGAGATGAGGATATTGTAAAAGGGAATATTACAGTTCTAAAATAATCTGCTTTTGAATTTTTGGTTTATAATTGAAAAAAAAAGTTGTTCTTTGTTCTTTAATCCAATTCTGTCATGAAAAAAGTAATTAATTCAAAGTCACAAAAATTTCTAGAAAGATACCTGAACAATTATTCCCCAACAGGATTTGAGTATGCAGGACAAAAAATGTGGTTGGATTACATTTCTCCATTTGTTGACGAATACTTTACTGATATTTATGGAACTGTAGTTGGAGTTATCAATCCAAAAGCAAAATACAAAGTTGTAATTGAGGCACATGCCGATGAAATTTCATGGTTTGTTCACTACATCACTTCAGATGGGTTTATCTACCTGAGAAAAAATGGAGGTTCTGATCATATGATTGCTCCTTCCAAACGAGTACAAATTCATACGAGTAAAGGTTTGGTTCCCGCGGTTTTTGGCTGGCCTGCAATCCACACAAGACAGGGGAAAGACAGCGCACCGAGCCTAAAAAATATTTGTCTTGATGCTGGGTGTTCATCAAAGGAAGAAATTGAAGCACTCGGCATTCATGTTGGTTGTGTTGTGACCTTTGAGGACGAATTTATGATCTTAAATAAGAATAGATATTGTGGTCGTGCTTTGGACAATCGAATGGGTGGTTTTATGATTGCTGAAGTTGTGCGTTTACTTCATGAGAATAGGATTGATCTGCCTTTTGGTCTATACATCGTCAATGCTGTTCAGGAGGAAGTAGGACTTCGAGGTGCGCAAATGATTGCTCAAAAAATTAAGCCCAACGTAGCAATTGTTACTGATGTTTGTCATGATACAAACACTCCAATGATTGATAAAATCACTCAAGGTGATTTAAAGTCGGGTAGTGGTCCTGTATTGACATACGGGCCAGCTGTTCAGAACAATCTTTTGAATCAAATTATTAAAATAGCAGATGAAAACAAGATTCCTTTTCAACGTGCAGCGGCCTCAAGGGCTACCGGAACAGATACCGATGCATTTGCCTATTCAAATGAAGGCGTTCCAAGTGCACTTATATCTTTGCCGTTAAGGTACATGCATACTACTGTCGAAATGTGTAGAAAAGAGGATGTTGAAAATGCAATTCGTCTCATCTATCACTCAATTTTGAGCATTGAGAACAATCAAGACTTCAAATATATTCGTTAGCACTTCAAGAATAGATAAATTTTGTCACTTTAATTAAATTTTAATTGTCTAAGTTTAGTCAACTTTTTAACTTAAATTATGAAAAAAAATATTTTATTTGTTTCGACTTTGATGGTTTCGTTTTTCTCAAATTCGCAGCTATTTACAGATGATTTCGAAGGGTATGGCTTGGGTGATTACATTGGTTCAAATTCTTCTGATTGGACTACTTGGAGCGGTACAGAGGGAGGTTCAGAAGATGTTCAAACAACAGATGTTGAGGCCAATAGCGGTGTGCATTCACTCTATTTCTTGGGTCAATCTGGTGGTGGTCCACAAGATGTAATTCTTGATTTTGGTCAGCAATACAACGATGGAGTTTTTACTTACGAATCTGCGTTTTTCATTAAGTCAGGAAAAACAGGTTATTTTAATTTTCAAGGAACATCAGCACCTGGGACGACTTGGGCAATGAATTGCAATTTTGCAAATGGAGAAATCACAATTGATGATGGAGTTAGCTCGGGTTTAGCTGTTGGCTCATATACTGAAGAGCAATGGGTTACCTTGAGAATAGAAGCAAACCTTTCAACTGGAAGATGGCAAGCTTCCGCAGATGGCGAGTGCTTTGGTGTTTGGGCGAATTCAATCAATAACGTTGCTTCATTGGATTTATTTCCACTCGAAACGAGTGAATTTTTTGTCGATGACGTAATGTATGATCATACATCGTACACTCCTGCAGAATTAAATGCTTCTGTTGCCGGATTTAGTTTGGGAGGAAGGATTGCAGGAACTTTTAAGTCGCCAACAGTTACAGTTTCAAACGCAGGAAGTGAGCCACTCACTTCATTTGACGTTTCTATTGATATTTATGGCTATACATATACGGAATCTGTTTCTGGTGTAAATGTATTGGCAGGACAAACATATGACGTAGTATATTCAACACCACTGGAGATATTCCCTGGAGTTCACAATGCTACAGCGACAGTATCAAATGTAAATGGTGGGAGTGATGGAGATGCTACTGATGATGATGCATGTTTAATTGCAGATCACGTAATACCTGCACCAGGAAAAGTTGTGGTTGGCGAAGAGGGAACCGGGACGTGGTGTCCATGGTGCGTGAGAGGAACCGTATTTATGGATCGCTTTGAGAATGAATTTGGTCCTTATTGGGCAGGTATAGCTGTGCACAATGGAGATCCAATGGTTGTAGCAGATTATGATTCTTCTTTGGGGGCTTTAATTAGTGGTTACCCGAGTGCACTCGTAGATAGAGGAAGTGATGTTGATCCCTCAGGAATGGATGGAGATTTTTTTGAACGTCTGAAAACTGCGCCTACGGCATTAATATCGAACGTTTCTACTTGGGATGCTCAAACGAGAGAATTACAGGTTACTGTTGAGGCAGATTTTCAATCAGTAGCCGATAACAACTGGAAACTTGCATGTGTTTTAACAGAGGATGGTGTTACTGGTACAGATTCTGGTTATGACCAAGCCAACGCATATGCGGGAGGAGGTAATGGAGAAATGGGTGGATATGAGCTCTTGCCAAGTCCTGTGCCTGCTGCTGATATGGTTTACGATCATGTCGCTCGAGCAATTCAACCTTCTTTTGATGGTGATCCAAATAGTTTCCCTGCAACGGTAAATTCAGGAGAACAACATTCAGTGACTTTTACATTTACCTTGCCTGCGGAATGGGATGAAAATAAAATTCATGTGATTGGAATGCTAATTGACAACAATGGTCGTATCGATAATGCGGGAAAATCGACTATTTTTAGCAACACAGGAGTTCAAGAATTGACCAATTCATCGTTCAGAATGTATCCGAATCCATCGAATGAAGTTTCATTCATTGAGGCAACTTTTGATAATTCTGAAGTTTTGGTTACGATGATAGATATGGCGGGTAAAGAGGTCGCATCTAAAAATTATGGGAATGTAGCCGTTGGGTCTAAACTTCCAATTAATACATTGTCACTTGAATCTGGTGTCTACCTTGTTCGACTTTCTATGAATGGTGTGGTAATGACACAGCGATTGATAGTTGAATAATTGATTTATTTTTTCAAATTGAACGGGCGATTTTCGAATAGAGAATCGCCCGTTCTTTTTATATCTAAACAGAAAATTAGATACATTTGTAGCTATGAAATGGATAGGAAATAGAATTTCTTTTGTGGACGATGCATCCAAAACAACAATAGTGATATATGCAAAAGATATTGGTTGGATGAAAGGTGCAATGGGTGCATGGGTTGCCATGTGGTTTATGCTTGGTATAGCAGTATCTTTTTGGGGATTTGCATCAGAGCAACGAAGCGATCAGGAGTACATTGTTGTATCAATATTTTTAGCGTTTTGGTTGTATTATGCACTTAAGGTTTCACGTTCATGGTTTTGGTTCATGTGGGGGAAAGAGCTAATTAAAATTGATGAAGCTTCATTGTACTACAAAAAGTCAATTCGGAAATATGGAAAATCTATTCCTTATTTATTGGAGAATGTTTCAAAGTTGAAATTGTATACCCCTGATGAAAAATCGTTTCAAGCAGCATGGGAAAAATCTCCATGGATAATCGGCGGTGAGCGTTTGGAATTCGAATATCTTGGGAAAACCGTAAGAATTGGACTTAAATTAGACACTAAAGATGCGACTTTGCTATTCAAGCTACTTTCCAAACGCATCGAAAAACAGATAAAAATGAACCAGAAGAGGCAAAGCCTCTGATCGGGAACGGAAAGTGACCAAGACCATTATCTATGGTTGGCAAAGCCTCTGATCGGGAACGGAAAGTGACCAAGACCATTACTCATGGTTGACAAAGTGGTGAATCGGAATAGATATTGCTAATATCTTTTTTCCATTTTATAATGCTGGATCTGTCCAAATAGTAAATATGTTTTTTCTATTACTTTATATCCGAGCGACTGATAGAATTTTACTGCACCTTCTCTCGCTTGAAGTATCATTTTTCTGTTTCCTTGAGCTTTTGAAAACTCTTCCGCATGTTTCATAATTGTTTTTCCGTATCCTTTGCCTTTACATCCGCTCTCGACTGCTACAAAACGAACTTGCGAGATGAAGTCTTCAGCTTGATCGAGTCTTGTGATTGCAACAAGTTTCCCACTATTGTAAATTGCAAGGTGTATTCCGGAGGAATCACCATCATTTTTTTCACTTCCTTGAGGTTGGAAAAGTGGTTTCCTCAAAATTCTATAACGAAGGTCATAGTAATCAATCCATTCTGCAGCTGTTTTGGGTGAACGAATTTCCATTTATTTAAAAATTTTCGACTTAACCCTTCGAGTTAATTTTCCGTTTATGGTTTCTTCAAGTATTAATTCTTTGGCTTTCTCGTCTTCAAAAACTTCTTCTATAGTTTTAATTTTTCCTGCAGGAACATTTTTATATGCCAATTGCTGAAGTAATTCTTTCGCGAGCAGTTGAGAAGTTTTTTTTTCAATGATTTTTTGAAGTTCATTGCGGTGAATAATACGCTGTTGATTCGAATGAAATTTTTCAGATTTTGGCAGCTCTTCAAGTCCAATTGTCTCGCACAGTTTTTCAAAATGCCTATCTGAACCTATTGCGAATGTTATCGTAGCTTGATCTTTTGTTCTGAATAGCTCTCCATACGGAGCAATGTTTGGATGTAAACTTCCAATTCTTTGAGGTATGTGTTGTTCCATTAAGTAGTTCGACGCTTGATTTGTAAGGCTGCTGACTGCAGCATCATATAGTGAAACGCTTACTGAACTTCCTTTACCATTTCTTTCACGAGCGTACAATGCCAATAGGATTGCTTCTTTTAAATGATGGGCGGACAATACATCAATTAAGGCCACGGGCATTTTTGTTGGAAGTCCTTCTGGTGATCCGTTCATAGACATAAACCCTGATTCTGCTTGCAAGATCAAATCATATGCAACGCGATCGCTGTCTTCACCGTAACCATTAATTTTTCCAATTATTAAGCGAGGATTGAACTCTAAAAGTTGATGGTCTTCAATGTTGAACTTCTTATAGTCTTGGGATTTGAAATTCATGATGAGTATATCAGCTTCCGAAATAAGTTCTATAAATTTGAAATTACCTTCATTTGATTTCAGGTCCAGTTCTATATACGACTTACCATAATTGACACTTGAAAAGTAGGCAGATATTGGACTGTTTTTGTCTTCTTTTGGCAGTTTCCAACTTCTTGTTACATCAGAATGATTAGGATGCTCTATCTTTGTGACATGTGCACCTAATTCTGCAAAATAGGTAGCAACGCTGGGACCTGCAAGAACAGAGCTCGCATCAATTATTTTTAACCCTTTAAGCATTTAATGTTTTAATTCCCAGTTAACGTAGCTTGCCACTTGCCGTGATGAAGTCTCGTTGAGGTTTGCTTTTTCAGACATGTCAGGTAAAATTCCTGCCCATTGCTTTGCCGTGTAGTTGTCAATAACTTTGATTTCATGACAACTTGAACATTTTTTAGCATAAACTTTCTTTCCTTCAATGGCATCAGTCGACATACTAACTTCAGCTGGTTTTTCCTTTGCTTCAACTATCTCTTGATTTGTTTCAGTTAGTTTTGGCGCACAGGCCACAACTCCTATTGCGAGGATGAAACCGAATAAATATTTTTTCATAAATGACGAATTACAGTGGGAAGATACATAAAAGGTCGATATCATTCATTAATTTATTGCTAATTCAGAACGACAAAATTATATTTACATCATGCATAAAAATGACTTTGTTCGAAAATATTCTGGACTCAAAGAGAAGGCGGTCAGCAGTACGATCAAACTTCTCAATGATGGGGCAACGGTTCCCTTTATTGCACGATATAGGAAAGAAATTAGCGGTGGACTTGACGAGGTCGAAATTTCTCATGTTCGTGATCTTGTAAAAAAATACGACGCAGTCTGCACCCGTCAGAAATCAATACTGAGTGCTATTGATTCGCAAGGTAATCTAAGTTATGAATTGAAACAAGCGATAGAAAGTTGTTTTGATTCAGTAAAACTTGAGGATTTATATTTACCCTTCAAGCAAAAACGCGAGACACGCGGAGAGCGAGCAAGGAAAAAGGGGTTGGAACCATTGGCAAAAATGATTATGTCTCAACGCGGAGGCTCTCCCGAAGGTATGGCACAGCGATTTTTAACTAATGGCTTAGCGCTTGTTGATGCCATTGATGGTGCTAAAGATATTATGGCGGAGTGGATGAATGAAAATGCGAATCTTCGCGATCGATTGCGTAAATTGTTTGATAGGCGTTCTATTCTTCATTCAAAACTGGTAAAAGGAAAAGCACCCTTAGCAGAAAAGTATCGAGATTACTTTGATTTTTCGGAACGTTTGGATCGTTGTGCTTCCCACCGATTTTTAGCTTTGTATCGCGCAGAGCGAGAAGGGTTGTTATCCATTAAGGCAAGACCTGATGACCAAGAGGCAATCCATATTCTTAATCGATTTTTTGTAAAAGGACAAGATGAAAGCTCAATAATTGTAGCAGATGCTGCAAGGGATGCCTACAAAAGGTTGCTTCGTCCATCATTAGAAAACGAGATTCTTAATCGCACAAAAGACAGAGCAGACAAAGAGGCGATAGGTGTTTTTACAAAAAATCTTAGACAACTTCTTTTAGCACCTCCATTGGGAGCCAAAAGAATCTTGGCAATTGATCCCGGATTCAGAACAGGATGTAAAGTTGTTTGTATTGATGAGGTTGGAGGACTTCTTACAAATGCAACAATATATCCCCATTCGCCGCAAAAAGAGATTTCAAAGGCGAGATCAAAAATTGCACAAATGGTTCAAGCGTATAAAATTGGCGCAATTGCAATTGGAGATGGAACGGCGGGGCGTGAAACGGAGCAGTTGATTAAAAGTATTCGTTTTGATAGAGACTTGGAAGTCTTTATTGTTCGTGAGGACGGAGCTTCAATTTATTCGGCGAGCTCAATTGCAAGAAAGGAATTTCCAAATTATGACGTCACGGTGCGAGGGGCAGTTTCGATTGGGCGTCGACTGATGGATCCGCTTGCTGAGCTTGTAAAGATTGATCCAAAATCGGTCGGAGTTGGACAGTACCAGCATGAGGTAAATCAGAACTTACTCAAAGATGCACTTGATGATGTTGTTGTTTCTAGTGTTAATGCTGTAGGTGTGGACGTAAATACGGCATCGTCTTATTTATTGAGTTATGTGTCTGGTTTGAGCATGTCTATTGCTGAAAACATCATTAGATATCGTGACGAAAATGGACGTATCAACTCGCGAAGTGAGTTGAGGAAAGTCAAACGCCTAGGAGACAAAGCATTCGAGCAAGCTGCTGGATTTATTCGGATTCGAAATGGTAAAAACCCTCTTGACAATTCATCTGTGCACCCAGAGAGTTATAAATACGTGAATCAAATAGCGAAGCAACAAGCAATTGCTTTGGGTGAGCTAATTGGTAATTCAAAAGTACTTGATGAACTTAAAAAAAGTGATTATCCGGAAATTGATTCCTATACATTTTCGGATATAATTACTGAATTGAAAAAGCCGGGGCGTGATCCAAGAAAAAAAGCAAAGGTGCTTGAATTTGATCATCGGGTCAAATCGATAGCAGATTTAAAACCCGGAATGGTTTTGAGTGGCTTGGTTACCAATGTTACAAATTTTGGAGCCTTTGTAAATATTGGGATAAAAGAAAATGGATTGATTCATAAGTCCAATCTTTCGGATGAATACGTTGAAGATCCCTCAAAATTCATTTCACTTCATGAACATGTAGAAGTTGAAATCATAGAGATTGACATAAGTAGAAAACGAATAGGGATGAAACCACTAAAATAAGCAACGGGTTATTTGTTTCGGATATGAATGTATCCATTCTGAACATGTAATGGACTCGGAACATTGTTTAAGTACAGACTTCCGGTTCCCAACCCCTGTGGCAATTTATTTTTGTATTCTGCCGTCAATTCACAAATTGCTTTGAGTCCAATGTTTGATTCAAGAGCTGAAGTAATCCACCATTGAATTTGTTTTTTTTCTGCAATTTCAATCCATTCTCTAGTGCCAAGAATCCCTCCATGTAAACTTGGCTTAAGAATAATGTATTGCGGTTTGATAGCAGTCAATAATGCGTTCTTTTTATCGGGGTCATTGACCCCGATAAGTTCTTCATCCAAGGCGATATCTAGCTCCGATTGTGCACAGAGTTTCGCCATTTCATAGGACTGACCTGGTGCAATCGGTTGCTCAATTGAATGAATTTCTAAATCGAACAAACGTTCCAGTTTTTCCGAAGCTTCCTCAACGCTGAATGCACCATTTGCGTCGACCCGCAGCGACATTTCATCTTTGCTGTAACGTCTTCTAATCTCCTGAAGTAATTCAATTTCAGTGTTAAAATCAATTGCACCTATTTTCATTTTGATTGTTGTGAATCCCTCTGCAATCTTATCTTCAATTTGCTTGTGCATAAATGCTTTATCGCCCATCCATATCAGCCCATTGATTGGTATTTTTCGATTTCCTTTGGCGAATGCATTATCAAAATAGGTTCTTGTACCTCCATTTTCTAAATCTAGAATTGCAGTTTCAACCCCAAATCGAATAGAGGGCCAATCAATCAAATCCTGATTTAATTGATTGCAGACGGAATTTAACTTTCGCTCATAGGATTCAAAACTCTCAAAGTCTGGCGATAATCCAGGGATAATGCTGCACTCTCCGATCCCTCGTATGCTGGGGTCTCGGTCGTTCCAGACAGTGATAAACCATGCATGTTTTTTAGTCAAAACCCCCCGACTTGTGCCACTAGGTTGTTTAAAATCAAAGATTTTCTTTTCGAACTTGGCTTTTAAATCAGTCATATAATCCTGAGTAAATTATCAAAAGAAAAAATAGTAGAGAAATTGCGAATGTGGATAATGCGACTTTTTTCAATTCAGGATCGAAATTACGAGGTTGTGTTATTTGCATTACTTTTCTTAGATGGAAAAGAAGAAAAATTCCCGGTGTAAGAGTGAGAAATAGTATAGGTTCGTTGAGTAGGTTGATGAATTGAGCGAAAGAGGCCAGTGCAAGCAGTATAAGCAGTACATGGTACAGTTTCGCCTGATTGGGTCCTATTTTGACGGCGATGGTATTTTTACCTAAATTCTTATCATTTACATAGTCGCGCATATTGTTTAGATTTAACACTGCAACACTTAATAGTCCGATACTTATAGCCGGTAAAATATTTTCATAGTCGAAAAATTTGGAATACAAAGAGAATACTCCCAAAACACTTACTGCTCCGAAGAAAATGAAAACCATAATATCTCCCATACCGTGGTACCCGTAGGCTTTCTTTCCAATCGTATAAGTAATAGCGGCCAGGATACACAAAAGGGCAAGGATACTGTAGAATAAAGTCATTTCAATCGTCATATTTCTTGCACCAAAATAAATCAAGGTACTTGAGGAAAGTACACAAAGAATTGAGTTAATTGCAACGGCTTTTTTCATTTCTTGTTGAGATATTACTCCAGATTGCACAGCACGTTCTGGTCCCACACGATGTTCATTATCGGTTCCTTTTATAGTATCTCCTAGGTCATTTGCTAAGTTTGATAATACTTGGAATAAAATAGTGGTAAGTAGTGCGAGTGAAAAAATTATGGTATCCCATTTATCGTTGTAGTATGCAAGAGCCGAACCTACAATTATCCCTGATAGAGAGAGAGGTAATGTTCTCAATCGCATTGCATTTATCCACGCTTTGTTTTTTGACATTGTACAAATTTACATATCCTAATTGAATCTGTATTTGCCTAAAGGTGGTAAATTGAATGTATCATATTTTATTATTTTGCAGCTCCAACGTTTGGGCACTGTACGTTTGATAATCGTAAAATGAATTATGTTCTTAATTTTCAATAACTGAGTTCCATATTGTCAGCTTAAATATAGAATGAATAATAAGTTTACGAGTCGATTGTAGAGGTGGAAATATTGATAGAATATTTGAAATGGCCATAAGAATTAAATTCAAATTTTTCTTTTCTATCTTTGTCATAACAAACAACAAATCATGGATTACATTACCCCTACAGATTTAAAGAAACAACTCGACTCAAATGCTACTTTTACTTTATTGGATATTCGCGAGCAATACGAGCTTGATATTTGTCAAATAGGTGGGGTTCATATACCCATGTCTGAGGTTTCAGCTCGAGCAAATGAGCTTGATGCTAATGCCCAAACAGCAGTGCTTTGCCGTTCAGGTAAGCGCGCAGAAGCTGTGGCTAACTTTTTAGCAACTGATGCTGACTTTAGCCATGTTTCAATAGTAAAAGGAGGCATTTTAGCATGGATTACAGAAGTTGATTCCTCGCTTGAATCGTATTAGCGAATGAGAGAACGGTCACTTACACAGTTAGTATTGCTTTCTCTTCGGGGGATGGCTATGGGGGCTGCAGATGTTGTTCCTGGAGTTTCTGGAGGCACAATTGCTTTCATTACGGGTATATATCAAGAGCTGATTGAAAGTTTGAATTCCATTAATCTAGGGGCTTTAAAAATTCTTTTGAAAGAGGGGGTAAAGCCTTTTTGGAAACACATCAATGGAACCTTTTTTTTGTTTTTGTTCGGAGGTATTATTCTAAGCATTATCTCCTTGGCGAAGTTTGTGGTTCACTTGCTTGAAAATTATCCCGTGTTGCTGTGGAGTTTTTTCTTTGGATTAATCATCGCAAGTGTATGGCTGATTGGTAAGTCTATAGCTAAGTGGAATGCCGGAAATATTATTTTTCTCATCTTTGGATCTACAATTGCTTTTTATATCTCAACAATTAATAGTGTGGCTAGTGTTGAATCGTATTGGTTTATTGTGCTCAGTGGCGCCATAGCAATTTGTGCAATGATCTTACCTGGCATTTCTGGTTCATTTATTTTGGTTTTGCTTGGCAGTTACAAAACTATACTGAGTGCATTGAAAGATAGCGACTTCGTTCTTATCGGTTTATTTGTAATTGGTTGTGTGATCGGTTTGATGTCATTTGCTCGTTTACTGAAAATTTTATTTGAAAAGTATAAAGAAATCACAATTGCACTTTTGATGGGCTTCATGATTGGTTCACTTTATAAGGTCTGGCCTTGGAAGGTTCGTGTTGGAGATGTTCCTTTAGTTGTTCATTCTGATGGCAAGGAAGATTGGATGATGTCAAATTCCCTTCCAGGTAGTTTTGAATCGGACCCTCAAGTTTGTATGGCATTAATTTGTACAGTGACTGGTGTTCTTTTGATTGTATTGCTTGATCGTTTTGCGCCAAAAGAGAGTTATTAACAAAGGTTGATGAAGGATGCATGAGGTCAAGAAAAATTATGGATTAATAGGGAAGAAACTTGATCATTCATTTTCAAAAGATTTTTTCACGAATCATTTTTCGTTGAATCAAATAAATGCATCTTACGAAAATATTGAACTTTCATCGTTGGAGAGTTTTCGATCACTGATTTCAAATTTTGATGGATTCAATGTGACGATACCTTATAAAGAGTTGATTCTTCCCTTTTTAGATGATTTGTCTTCTGATGCTCGGGAGATAGGTGCGGTAAATGTTATCGAGATTTTACATGGGAAATGTATCGGACACAATACAGATGCGTTTGGTTTTCAACAATCGATAAAACCATTTTTTTCGAACAAACACGAGCGAGCAATGGTGCTTGGGACAGGAGGAGCATCTAAAGCTGTAGCTTATGTATTAGAAAAAATGGGTGTAGATGTTATTTTTATCTCGCGT
>Ga0206677_10001072_pt1 | contig 25760 bp, 23 predicted proteins | sample M130m12015metaG_FD_155475 | JGI IMG/M metagenome (GOLD analysis project Ga0206677, IMG submission 155475) | Ammonia-oxidizing marine archaeal communities from Monterey Bay, California, United States - M1 30m 12015 | ecosystem: Environmental > Aquatic > Marine > Intertidal zone | place: USA...
GGACTATTCCAATAAATCAATCCAATGAATACTCCTGGTACGCACAGTGCTACTAGCAAAATGAGGAAACTGGGTATTCCTGCTTCAATTTCTTCACTTGCCGGTTCGAAAGAAACAATCCTTCCCTGACCAGTTACAAGGAATCCAGAGTACTCTGAGTTCTCCCATGCCATTGCATACCTATCTCCGCTGAGTAGAATATCTTCATCTGATGCGTTATCATTGGAGAACATCAAGAAAGGCTTATTCGAATACTGATTCCACCTTACCATTCCCAGCGGAGCCAGTGCTAAAAGGGTCGAAGAATCAGCAGCAGAGTTATCTGCAATTGTGTCTCCATCTATCTCGAGCAGTCCAATTATTTTTCCAAGAGTAGTTTTTGTTGAATCAATGACATCAATATTTACTGAAGCGACATTCTTACCACTTGCGAATGCAGAGCATGAATTCATTGTAGGGTCTTCACAACTCACTCCAATCCATGTGGAGAATGTAGTATTGGATATCCAAGTGACTGTATCTCCTTGGTCTACTACTGCAAGCCCATCATTAAGTGTTGAGAATACGCAAATATTGTCGTTCTTCATACAAGCAATATCTGTTATCCTAGATGATGCCTCATTATTCAGCATTGTGAATGTGTTAGCGTAATACTTCCAAATTTGCCCACCTTCTGTTCCGAGGTAAGCAACAGATGAACCAGGGGTGAACTCTACTGAATTGATATCCTGTCCCGCAATTGGAGCTGCACCTTCTGCTTCACCCAGTCCATGGCTTGCAGAATCATACCTTAGCACAGTCCCTGCATCTCCAACTAGTAATGCGCTTTTACCACCTGGGTGCCATGATGCTGAATTGATATCGAATGTAGTTTCATTTTCCAATCTTATATCTTTAGTTTCATCATCTGCATTAGTTGCTGAAATCACGTGCGCATACCCTTCAGCGCCATAGATTAGAACAGTATCACCATTTGGTGATAGTTCACCTCCATTTATTCCAAGATCAAAATTAGCCAATCTTCTTTCAAGTGTGATGTCAACTGTAGCCTGAGGTTCGTCAACCGCACTAACAAGTGGCATCAACATTAGGAAACACAGCATAATCGCCACTCTGCGCATGTCACTGGGAGTGAGTATCTACCAAAAAGCCCCCGCTTTGTTTAGCCTCAATGAAGGTAGCCCTTATTTCCCTCATGGTTCTGGCACACACATGGAGCGATTCGAAGTTAAGCGTGGTCTGATAAAATCAATTGGCAATAATGCGGGTTTAGCCAAATTAGCAACAGAACATTTCAACGATGTTGAAGTTACAGCAGATGGCGTATTCAGTGCTTCTTTTGGCATTTTAGTTTCTGTAACTGCAGAATACACTACCGATGGTAAACTTCAGGTTGATGTTGAGCAGATGAAAGGTGATGCACTATCGGATTTCCTTGAAGCGGATGGTGGCCGAGAGCAAGCTATGCAATCTCGGTCCAGATGGTCTACATTCTTGGATAAAGCAACTGGCTATACTGGTAAGCAACGCGGAGATAAAGCGAAGGAACAAGCAAAGAAGTTTTCAAAGGCACGATCTGCAATAAAAATGGCTCACAAATCAATGGAGATGAGTTCGTCCTTTTCCCAAGAAACAATCGACAAAGCGCACGAGATGATTACTGAACTTGAAAATATGATTGAAGCAGGCAATGCTCCATCGGAAGGCAAAGTAAAGAAATTAAACGACTTACTTTGATTGAGGTGTAGTCATGCAAGAATTAATCGAGAGATGCCCAAGGGTTGCAGAACTCGATGAAGAATCATTATCTCGCCTCAAACTAATGATTGATGATGTTGATGAATCAGTAGGTATCAACCATCTTGTAGATTGCCTAGCCGATGGTACCTCTGCCGGTGGCGACGGTGTAATCCGTTGTTACGTCGGATTCGAACCTTCAGGTAAAGCCCATATTGGTTGGAAAGTACTCTCTCTACAATTAAGGCGAATGTTAGAGGCTGACACGAATGTCCTAATCTTCTTGGCAGATTGGCACGCTTGGGTAAACGACAAATTCAACGGAGTCATGGATGATATTCAGACAACAGCCCGTTACATGGAAGATACTTTCAGAGTATTGCTAGGCAATCCTCCTGAGGGAGATGGGCCTGGAGAACTCAGATTCGTTTGGGCTTCTAGCATAATGGACTCAGGAGACTATTGGGCTAGAGTACTAAGGTGTTCTAAGAACATGAGTTTAGCAAGAGTAAGAAGGACTTTCTCGATAATGGGTCGCGATGAAGATTCATCGGATGGAGACCTTTCCAAGTTTTTCTATCCGGCTTTACAAGCAGCGGATATATTCGAAATGAACATTGATATTGCAATTGGTGGAATGGACCAACGTAAAGCACACATGTACATGCGTGATGTTGCTGACAGATGGGGATGGGGGAAGGCCACATGCCTTCACACTCCAATAATTTCTGGTTTGAAATCCTCTGGTGCTAGAATGGAATCATTTGACCATAAGATGAGTAAATCTGATCCTAATGGGGCAATTCTACTGCATGATGATGAAAAGAAATTGGCTAAGAAAATGCGTAAAGCATACTTGGACCCCGAACAACCTGATTCCCCTGTATATGAATTGATTGAACACATTATCTTACCTGAATTTGGAGAAGTAGTAGTAACTCCAAAACCTGAATTCGGAGAGCCCAGTACTTGGACTGACCTTGAAGCATTCAAGTGTGCAGTTGCAGATGGGACTCTCCATCCGTTCGATGCCAAAATGGGTGTTGCAGCAGGAGTTTCACGTGGCCTTGCGGCTGTGGCAGAGCATTTCGAAGCCAATCCCGATGCACTTGAGCGCGTCAATGAAATAACACGGTGATTAGACAAGGTTCATCAACGAGTTTTAGGTGGCACAACCAACCCCCAAGGGGGTTGGGTGAGTATTATGCCAAACATCGTAGTTCTTGTAAAGCGTGTCCCGGATACAAATGCCAGAATAGTAGTAAGCGGCGACAGAGTCGACCTTTCTGCTGTAAAATGGGTTATCAGCCCATATGATGAATTCGCCATTGAAACAGCTCTTCAGCATAAAGAAGCCGCAGGTGGAAGTGTTACCGCACTTACAATGGGGCCGGCAGAGGCTGATAAAATTCTCAAGGATGCAAAAGCAATTGGCGTCGATGAAATAGTTAGAGTATGGGACGATTCATGGTCCGACTTGGATTCCAATGGAGTCCAATCTGTATTAGCGCAGTCTATTACAAATCTCGGTGCAGATGTAGTATACTGTGGAAAAGCATCGGCAGATACTGGTGCTGGATCAACTGGTCCTGGTGTTGCAGAACGCCTTGGATGGTCTAGTGTTTCAAACATAATTGATGCTAAATTCGATGGAGGAATAACCGTTACATCACCTGTTGAAACAGGCTCTGCAATCGTTTCGGTTTCAGGAAGCGCAGTCATTTCTTGCGACAAAGGTAATTTGAAAGTAAGAAAGCCAAACGTAAAGGGAATTATGATGGCTAAAAGAGCACAAGTAAATGTTGTAACTGCTGATGCACCTGCATCTACGGTGTCAATTGTTTCACAAACTCCACCTCCTGCAAAACCTGCAGGTAAGAAGTACGAAGGCGGGGCTTCTGCAGAAGAAGTTGCTAGACTACTGAGAGAAGAAGCAAACGTAATTTGAGGTGAATGAAATGTCAGATAGCATAATTATCGCAGAAACAAGCAAAGGATCAATCGCACCAGTGACAGCTGAACTTGTCAGTGCAGCAATCGCACTTGGTACCTCTCCTACAGTTATTGTGCCATGTACCGATGCGGCAATAGCAGACGGGGCGGGATATGAAGGAGCGACACGTACAATCGCAGTAAAAGGCGCATGTTTCGAAAATTATGACGCTTCTTCTTGGGCCGCAGCAATCGATGCAGCAGCACCATCTGGTATCATAATCGCAGCAGCAACTCCTCAATCAAAGGATGTAGCATCTAGAATCGCAGCACGTAGAGGATTATCCATTGTACAAGATGTAGTAGCAATAGATGGGATGAACTTGACAAGTCCAGTTTATTCAGGTAAGGCTATGCAAACCGTTGCATTGTCTGGAGATGCGGCTGTTTCAGTTAGAGCAAATATTTTCCCGGCTGCCAATACTAGCACTGCAAATGTTTCAGTGGTTGATCAATCTGGAGATGTCGGTACAGCAGTTCAAGAGATAATCGCTAGAGCATCGGCTCGTTTGGATGTCTCTGAAGCGAACATAATCATTTCAGGCGGTCGAGGAATGGGAACTCCTGAGAACTTTTCACATCTTGAGAAAATCGCAGATGTACTAGGTGCTGCAGTTGGCGCATCTCGTGCAGCGGTAGATACATGGGATTCAATTCCTCATTCAATGCAAGTTGGACAGACAGGTAAGACAGTCAACCCTAATCTCTACATCGCTGTGGGAATCTCTGGAGCAATTCAGCACCTTGCTGGAATGAGATCATCTAAGTACATTGTAGCAGTAAACAAAGATGCAGATGCACCAATTTTCGCTCACGCAGATTACGGTATTGTAGCAACCTGGGAAGAAACTCTTCCGGTTTTAGAATCTGCATTCGCATCAATGATGTCTTGATCATAGCCAAGCGCCACGGCCTCTGAAGCCATCGTTTAGGAAAGGGTTGTTTCTTTTCTCATCATCAATTGTAGTTAGTGGTCCATGACCTGGATGTACTATTGTATCGCCATCTAAAGGCCATAATCTCTCACGTATCATTCTGAGTAGAAGGTCGAGGTCACCGCCCGTGTCAGGTAGGTCAGTTCTACCAATTGAACCTTGGAACAAAGTATCTCCTGCAAAAAGATGGTCCGCTCCATCATCAACAATTAATCGCAAACAGCATCCACCAAGTGTGTGCCCAGGTGTGTGTATTATTTCGAAAAGCATTCCTCCAAATTCATGCTGCTCTCCGTTCTCCCAAGTATTCTCTGCAACTGCTGGCTTAGGGAGTGGAAAACCCCATCTCTTACCAGATTCTTGAGCAAGACTCTGTAAGAAGAAATCATCTTTGTGTAGCCACCATTCTAATCCATAATGCTCTTTGAGGAAAGGAATATGCCCACTGTGATCAAAATGCGCATGTGTGTTAATCAAAGCTACAACTTTCCTTTCTCCATCATAATTTCCTATTTCATGGTCTGGGTCTCCAATTCCCGAATCAATCCATTGAATGATTCGATCAGAATCTCCTCCTCCGTCAATTATTACAGTTTCACCATTCGAAGTGTTTGTTACAACACTGCATCTTTGCTGCAGTGCGGTTACGAAGAAATGGCAGATGTTGGGAGATAGTGTCATTCACTTAACCCTCACGTCTATAGAGTCGGAAGACCACCTTCCATCGCGGTCTTTAATTCTTAATTCCAATCTGTGTCCACCTCTATTTAATCGAACTCTGACAACAGGTGTACTTGCTACTTCTTTTCCGCTATCATCTACCCACGACCAAGATGTGATTCTTTCTTGCGGGTCTCTTGTCCCACTACCATCAAGAGTAACCACTGCAGTTCCATCTTCATCTGCAACTAACGATTGATCTCCTCCTGCATCTGGTGATGGAGCAATAACTTCCTCAGCGTCTAGTGAAAGTGCGAACATTAAATCATCATTATCTTCTGTAATTGCTTCATTGATAATTTCATCATTCAATGCATCCATAAGGTCAGATTGATCTGTGAATTCTGATTGTTCAATACCTGCTAGTTCTTCAATCGATATGTCATCGCCGTAGATTTCTTCAGCACTAACTTCGATTGCAGGTGCTTCTCCCCAATCGTCTATTGCTGTATTTTCTTCAATTAGGGGCACTGGTTCTGCTGTCGAATCAATCAAAACTACCGGTTCAGGGTCTGTGTAATCGTTCTGGTCACTTCCAGCAATTAGAACAGCAGTGCCATCTTGATTTGAAGAAAGATGTTCTACCATTCCTTGAGTCTCCACCGACCATTGTGAGCCCTGAGTGGTAATCTTGTGTAGATGGAACCATGATCCAGCCAAAACATGATTTCCTTTGTTGATAAGAAGGTGTACTGGATGTTGTAATTCAGCCACAATTTCGCCTTCATGCATTACTCCGCCCATATCTAATCCCATCCAAGGCCCATCTATCGATACGACCCTTTTGTTTACATCGACCCTTTTTTGTAGATTGCCAGATTTCCAGTATTCGATTTCTAGAGCTTCTTCTTCACCAGGCACAAGTCCGTGTCCTTCGCGAGCGACAATCAGAATATCTCCATTCCAACCTATTGCAGTAATCCGCTCTCCAACATCTCCTCTCGGGGGCCTCTCCCATGTTCTCAGGCCCTCTAGTGAGTACGTGTATACATGGCCGGACTCTGTAGCAATTGCTAATTGGTCCCCTAGTTTTGCGAACAATACAGAAGATGCGTCAACAGAAGTTGAATGGCCTTTGGAGTCAACTAAATGTGCTCTTCCCAGGCCATCTATTACAACAGCATTACTTTGATGGCCTGTAACCGAATCAATGCCAGTTTCATGCTTGTGTGATGCGATTTCCTTACCCTCTCTGTAAATTAGGATACCTTCACTATTTCCAACAATTAAATCGCCATATGGGAATTCATACAAACCACTTATAGTAGGTGTATTGAATTCATCTGAACCTATTTTCAATACACCATTAGATTGACCGTATGACAGGTTTTTACCGCTTGATACAGCGGTAACCCTTGCAGTTACGTCGAACTTGCTGACCACCGGTACAGTTAGCGCCATAGTGCAGTCAGCAAAGCCATCATTCAAGATACCCATGCTTCCAAGTTTGGCATGCAAGGATGAAGACTAGGTTCTCTGATATGTTTAGAAAGGTCATCAATTTCAGATTTAATCCATCCACAAAGAGGTTCCAATGTCGACAAAGGGACCGTTTTGACATCTGATTCTCTACGTTTTACTAATTTCTCGCCTTCTTCCGCAGATAGCCCAACAACTCCCCAGGGGTGTCTCCATCTTTTTTCTCCGCTTGGATTTTTCACAATTGACCTACGACCTAGGAATGGGTCCCACTTTTTGAGGATGTCAAGCAAACCTTCCTCACACCCTTCAACAGGTACAAGGCGTGAACCCCTCCTCATGATTAAGAATGCGGATAACATTGTTTTCTCATCAACTACTTTGCACAAAACATCACCTTGAACACCGGGGGGTAATCCACCTGCAGATACGATCCTATCTCCCAGAAGCCAAACCCTTTCTGGCTCGAGTACTAGTCTTACCCACATGTCTGGTTTTGTTAAATTAACAGATAGTGAGTCATCAATTGTACTCATTGCAGAACCAATTTCTTTGCTATATTGTTGGGATTTGTAATCTCCTTTAGGTCCAACTCTCTTAGTTCGAACACCAAAAGTCCTTTTTTCCCCGAACCTGGGATCAGTATCTAAGATTGATTTAGCCACAATATCAGGAGAAATTGTCTCGGCTACTACACTTGCAGGGTCTACTGCAACAACACCCAACACATGGGATAGAAGATCATCAACATCATCTTTATTTCCATCACTAGTGACAACCTCCATACTCTTTATTCTGTCTTGAACTAAAGATATGTTAGCATTTGCTGCTAAGGATTCCATATTGTTGGAAAGAGCTCTTTGAAATTGTCGACGAACTACTCGACTCTTTAAGCCAAGTTCTCCGTAGCGAAGGATCCACGCTTTCTGCATCAATCCACCTCATTCATCATTGTGGAGTTCAATCGTACCTTCTGGCTCTTCATTAACTGTTTTCGCAGTATCATTCCTAGCGGCTTCGAGTTCGTCAAGATATTCTTGAGTAACATCTCCGGTGACATATTCTCCATTGAAACAACTAGTGTCCCATGCCTGTTTGCCGTTTATGCTAGTAACTTCAACTAAGTCTTCAAGAGTCTGATAGAACAGCTTATCGGCGCCAATAGTTTCTCCAATTTCATCAACAGTTTTGCCATTTGCTATGAATTCAGTTACTGCTGGCATATCGATTCCGTATACGTTAGGGTGTCTTACAGGAGGTGCTGCTGAAGCGAAGTAAACTTTGTTAGCACCAACTTCTCTAGCCATCTCAACAATCTGTGCAGATGTAGTGCCTCTAACAATTGAATCGTCAACCAGTAGTACATTCTTACCTGAGAATTCGTGAGGTATAGCGTTTAATTTCCGTCTTACTGACTTTTTCCTCATAGCCTGACCTGGCATAATGAAAGTTCGACCAATGTAACGATTTTTTACGAATCCTTCTCTATACTCCACCCCTAAGGCACCTGCCATTTGTAATGCAGCATATCTTCCGGAATCAGGTACAGGTATGACTGCATCAATGTCGTGGTTGGGGAACTGTTCAATTATTCTTTCAGCAAGCCTTTGTCCTTGATTTAAACGAGCCTGATATACAGAAATCCCATCAATAATGGAATCAGGTCTTGAGAAGTAAACGTGCTCAAAAATACATGGCGAGTGGTGAGTTTCGGTTGCACATTGCTTGGAAAGGAATTGTCCTGTGGATGTGATGAAAACAGCTTCGCCCGGCTCAATGTCCCTTACTACGTCGAAACCAAGTGCGTGTATTGCAACGGATTCACTAGCGACGACCCATTCGGTTTCGCCATCAATTTCTCTTTTTCCGAAAATCAGTGGCCTTATTCCATTAGGGTCTCTAAATGCTAGAATTCCGTAACCTGAAATTAGTGAAACACATGCATATCCTCCGGTTATCTGGTCATGCAACGCTGAAACTGCAGAAAAAATCGTATTGACATCGACGTGTAATTCCCCGTCAATGTCAACATTGTGCGTTCTAGCATGAATTTCCATTGCCAATAGGTTCAGTAATAATTCAGAGTCTGAAGTAGTATTTACGTGCCTTCGATGCTTGCCAGTAAGAAGTTGTCTTACTTCTTTAGCGTTAGTTAAATTACCATTGTGAGCCAAAGAAATACCAAATGGGTAATTGACATAGAAAGGTTGAGCCTCGGCAGCAGAAGAAGATCCGGCTGTCGGATATCTAACGTGTCCAATTCCGATTGAACCAAGCAGATTCTGCATGTGCCTCTTGAAAAATACATCCTTGACTAATCCGTTAGATTTACGGAGGTGATATTTCCCTTCATGTTCAGTCATAATTCCAGCAGCATCTTGTCCTCTATGCTGCAGTACTGTAAGACCGTCATATAGTAATTGATTGATGTGATAGCCACGACGACCCACGAGACCTATAATGCCGCACATGTGTCTCGCCTATACCATTCGAATAGCAGGGGCTTTACAGGCCTTTCCTAAGGAAACGACTTGTTTCAGGGGCGGTGAGTCTTCTTAGACCAACTGTATGAACGAATCTTAGCAGTAGCGCCGTATCCACAAGATGCACATACGCTCTTTTGCTTGTGGTAAGCGTTGCGGCCGCACCTGCGGCAACGTAAATGGGTGGTCTTCTGCCTTTTACCCATAGATGGAGTACCCTTGGACATGATATCACCTAACGGCTGGGCCACCGGCCCTCCCTTTATCAAACCGACGGAGAGTGAAATTATTCTTCTTCCTCAAATAGTACGCGTCTTTTCCTTCCTGTAATCGTAGCAAAAGTTGTCCCAATGGCAAGTATGCTAGCAAGCAACATCGCAGTACCGCTAACTAATAGATGGACTATATTGGAAAGCATTTGAGATCTTAATCCACTATTTGCTTCAAGAAGTAAATCCTGATATGAGACCAATGTCCATGAGATTAGTATTCCAACTCCGACTGCAAACATCATTCCTACGAAAGGAGCCATAGGCCTATGTCTAGAATCTGCGTAAAAGAATAGGTTACCCATCAAAATAATCCCCATCAAAACATAAGATGTAAGAACTGCATTCCCGAACCTCTTGAAAGATTCAGGATGTATGTCGTCACCGAGAGATATGTCGATTGCAACCAATACTAGTATCGGTAAAATTGCAGCCAATCCAAGTATTCTCCATGATGAGCCAGGCTTACTCATTCTTCTTCACCTCTTATGTGGGCTGACGCTAATTCAACAACATGTTCAATTTCTTCATCGCTAGGTGGTAGTGATTTTTTTGGAGGCGGTAGTGATTTCTCATAAGAGAATATCACTACTGCAAATGCGCCTATGGCCATAGCGACACCAACAGATGTACCAATGATGTCAGCTGCAGCAAGCCACAGGTAGTCTCTGAACTCCTCAGCAGTGGTGAGGTAGCCATCGAAAATTATCGCAGCTAATGCGATTCCAGTCATTACTACTGAAAGACATGCTAATTTAATTGATTCACCAACTCTATTATCACCGAAGATAATTAGTGCAAAAGAGGCTAAAGAGCATAATGAGGTTGAAAATAATAGGAAGGTTGGCCAGAATACTATCCAATACGGGTTTACTTCTCCATTCCTCCACAGCGGTGTAAAACTGTACCAATGCATTAGGCAGAAAATTACAATTGATATTATTGTGGCTAGTGCTCCACTCCATCTCGCGGTATTATCTAATTTACCAACAGGCACGTTTCCTCCAAATACCATGCCGTGAATTCCATATGTTAGCAGTAAGGACGGTGCTAAGATCGATAGTAATAGGTGTCCAGCAGCGGTTGAATCAGAGGATGGTACAGTCCAAGAAGAAAATAGCACTAAGATGAATCCAGCGACAGCCAGTACATTGCCCTGGTTTTTTGCTTTACCACTTATGCTCAACCATATTCCAATCGGTACGCAAATCAGAGGAATCCAAAACCAAATGGCCGCCTCTATCATAGAATCCATGTAGTGACGGCGACCCCGCGATTTATGAACATCACCGGTAATCTTGCCCTCAGTGGGCTGTTTCGCCTTTTCCTCTATTCCGTCACCACTAAATAGAGGACGCTTGTGGGCCGAATGCTCAAGGTGAGACTATGGTAAAAATGCCACGACAGGTAAAGCGTTACAGCCCGAGTGCTGGTAAGCACACCATGCATACCGTAGAACGCGTAAAGAAGAAGCGCGCTAGCGAATTAAAGTGGGGTCAGAGACGCTTCCGCCGTGTTATGGCAGGATACCGTGGTTTCCCACGTCCAAAACCTGATGGTCGCGAAAAACCTACTAAGAGAGTAAACATACTATTCCGTTGTACAGAAACTGGAAAAGCACACTACGCTCCGTGCCAGCGTGCTAAGAAGTTCGAACTGGTTGACAACTGAGGTGAATAAAATGGCTGCTAATTTCCTAAAAGTTTCATGTCGTGACTGCTCAAATGAGAGCATTATCTTTTCCCGTGCTACTACTGCAATCACATGTGCAGTCTGTGGTGCAACTCTAACAAATCCGGCTGGCGGCAAAGCTCAGTTGGTCGGCTGTAATGTCGTAGAGTCACTTGAGTGAATGGAGGCTTAGACCTCCATGGCAAAAAATCTCATTGAAGGCGGACCTTCTGAAGGCGAATTAGTTGTCGCTGTAGTACGTGAAGTAAAGCAAAACGGAGCATACGTTGACATCGATGAGTATGATGGAATTGAAGGATTCATTTTCATCGGTGAGATCGCAAGCGGATGGGTCAAGAACATCCGAGCCTTTGTTCGTCCAGGCCAGCGCCTTATCTGTAAAGTTCTGCGCACGAGGAAGGATAACAAATCTCTCGAATTATCTCTTAAATCAGTAAGTGAAGAGAGGAAAAGAGACCGTCTTGCTGAATGGAAGAATGAAGAAAGAGCAAAACAACTTCTCAAAGTACTCGCTGAACAGGTTGGTTGGTCTGAGGACGAAATGGCTGAAACCCAAATGGAACTAACAGAATCCTATGCCACACTTTACGGTGCATTCGAAGAGGCTGCAAAGAATCCGGAGTCTCTAGGAGAAGTCGGTTTCGAAGGTGAATGGATTGCAGCGTTTATCGAGATAGCAGTCAAGAATATTATTCCAGATACTGTCGAGATTCGCGGTAGGTTTGTTCTGAACGTCGACCAAGCTGAAGGCATTGATGTTATCAAAGAAGCATTAATTGCTGCTGAAAATGTTTCAGATGAAGAATCTGAATTAATTGTTACATGTCATTACGATGGCGCTCCTTCTTACAGGATTGACCTGAAGGCCCCTGATTTCAAAACAGCAGAAGAAGCATGGAATAATGCAACAACTGCTTGCATAGAAATTGTGCAGAAAGCCGGTGGCTCTGCAGAAGCAGAGAGGGATTGAAATGGCTCGCCAACAAATGCAGAAATGCAAGGACTGTGGCGCTCATAGCCTTTCGACTACATGCCCGGTGTGTGGTGGCGTTGCTCAAGCAGCAGCGCCTATGAAGTGGTCGCCTGAAGATAAGAGGGCGCATCTGAGAAGAAAGTTGGACGGTGTAGAAGAAGACGGGTGGGCCCACACACTCCCAACTTTGGCCTCTGGCGAAGAAGAATGATGCCAATCATTATACCGCGTCAAAATGCGCTGTGTCTTTCATGGGTGCACTCATTGACTGGATTTCACAGCCCTCAACTGCAGGCGGCTTACTTCTAGTAGCCATGCCGGGGGTTGGCGATGTCGGTAAGTTAGCAATCGACGCAGTTAACACAGAATTAGATGCTGAGCCAGTTGCAAGAATTTTGCATCCAGCATTACCTCCTCTGGCGAAATTAGATGATGATGGGTTACTAGTTCCACCACATATTCTTCTATCAAGAGTTCAAATCGACGGTAGAGATGTATTCACCTTAACGGGGGATGCTCAACCAATGACTCCTGAAGGTCAGTTTGAGATGGCGACTGCGGTTCTAGAATTATTTGAAGGTGGAGAGGCATTGGTCCTAGCAGGTATGTCTGCGCAAGCTGGCCGAAAGGACATATTTACGATTACTAGTTCTTCGAGTTATAGAATCGAATTGGAATCATCGGGGGTTGATGTTCGTAGAGATGAGCCAGCAGCAGGAGTAATTGGGATGGCGGCATTAATCACCGCATTAGGTCCTGTAAAGGATGTAAAGACATCTTGTACTATTGCGACTACTATAGGTAACTCTGCGGATCCTGTTGCTGCTCAGTTACTTCTAGAAACTATAAGGAAATGGTGGAGTCTTCCTCTACCTGTACCAATTGATGCTACCCAGAGGCTTGCTGACAAATTGAAAGAGATGCATCCTGAAAAGGCAGAAGATATGATATCAGAATTATCAGAATCTCCTGACTCTATTTACATGTGATTAGCCGCCTGAGCTGACAATAGTCAAATCAAGTGAAACATCAGAGTTGAGAATAGTTGTGTGTGGTAATACCACGTCTTCATGACTTACAATTACAGTTGAAGGATGAATTCCTATTATGTCTAAGGCTTGTTTGACAGTTGAACCCGCTTCCAATTCAATTGAGTGGTCATGCCCATGCCCTTTCAATGCGACCTTCATCATGCAACCCCAGTGACATCACTCTTATGACGGTCTTGCAGGTGGGCGAGATACAAGCCGAGATCGCATAGCCTGGTATTGCGGTGGATTCGAAATCCACTGTCCCTTGGACGCGGGAGTTCAAATCCCCCTCTCGGCGCTCACATTTAGTTCATAATTTTGGGGAAAGTTGATTTCATCAATAAGTTCTTCATAAATACCCTAAGAGTAAATGTTCATGAATCGAGGGTAGGTATTACGGTCTCAATAATAATCGTGTTCTAGAATGGAATTACTTAGTTTCCAATTTTTCTTTTATGATTTCAACCAGTTTCATTACCTTTGAGTTATGGATAACAGCAGCAAAAATGGCTAACAAGAAAAACATCATCCACCAAGTTGAGCCTAATCCAAAACTACCATCTCCTCCAAATACATCAGATTCATATGTGAAAGTCATTAATGCATAGAGAATTACTCCAATTGCTGGAATTAATACGCATGCATTCCATCCCCAGAACTGTATTTTGGAATGATTATCATCCACAAATCCTGTTTGTAATTGACCGAAACCTCTAGCTACTGCGATGATTAATAATGCCGAGATTACTAGTATTGATAACCAAAGAGAAATCTGCATCACAGTCCCTGCAGATGACATTTTATCACACAGGATCTCTCCATCTTCTGCCAAGTTGCACGTAGGGTCTGAGTATTCGAAACTCAGGGAATCTGAAAATCTCATATCGCCAGTTATTTTAATGTTGAATTCAACTTCACTGAGTCCATAATTGATTTCAAACGTTTCAGTAGCTGAGAATTTTTCACCTCCAAATTCTTCCTCTATATCGTTACTATGTGTTCCAGTATACCAAGAATCTGAACCCAGTGCACTTATCATGACGAAGAACATTACAGCAGCAGCTCCGTATTTTACGGCTTCCCATCTGACGATTTCAACAGATGCAATACCATTTGCAGCGATCGATTGGAAGAATGGTAAATCTCCTTCGGAGTTGGAGGTTTTCACAGACTTTGCCTTAGGATTCGTTTTGGCTATTGCCTTAGCTTTAACAGCACTAGAGGTTGGATTATCCGAATCGGAATTAGTAATTAATCTCGAGATTAATTCGGACTTTTTGCCACTTACTGGCAATCCTTCTGATTTTAGTTTTTCTTTGAGTTGTTGTACAGTCATGGATGACAGTTCATCTTTGTTCATGGGTTTGGTTCAAACCAGTTGTTAATAATGTATTACCCGATTTTTTAACTTCCGCCGGCTCTCGATAGTACATGTAGAGCGCTACCTTTCTCAAGATTAGCTTTGACATCAATAGCCCAGGCATCCAATGAGACGTTTAACACAGCAATTTCATCTCCTTGTTTCAGAGTATTGAATATACTTGGCCAAGAATTATCCCATCCTTCAACTGCAATTCTTCCACTGTTGTCAATCAGTACGATTCCTTTTCTAGTCCACGGTTTTCCATTCTTTCCTAATCCTGATTTGTGTGTGGTGTAGGCAACTCTACCGGCTACATTCCACCTTGCTTGGAAATCAAATAATCCGATGTCTCCATCCTCTGCCTGAGCCGCCTTTTCAATCCTAGCGTGCGGGTCAACTTTCATTTGTAACTCTCCTTTCCAGTTAGTTGATGGAACAACTCCAATTAATCGAACTGAATCACCTTTCTCGATATCTTTTGGATAAGTAAGTACTCCTTCACTCTCTTCTGCTACGATTCTCACAAATGCAAAACCACCATCTTGTTCGATAGTTAAATTTGGAGCTTTATCCGGTATCTTGGTTACGCTAAATACTTCACAGAATATATTGATTCTTGGTTTCAAATCTCCGAATGCTGTTAGGTCGTAGACTTTGATGTCACCAGGTGGTTGATGCTTCCCCCCTTCTGGTAGATCATCATCCCCCGAACCGTTAGGGCATAATCCTGCCCAATCACATGTGGAACATCGAATCTCTTCAGGATCATCAACTTTAACTCCACCTTCCGAATATCCTCTTAATGGCCTAGGTATGGTCGGGCAATCATCAACTGTTACTTCGGAATCTTTGATCTCATGCCACAAATCGCTCAACTTATTTTCCATTGAACTAATTTCTTCTGCACTAGGTACTTCGATTGTTTTTCGAACATTAACTCCTAGGTACCATACTTCTAGAGCGTCAGGTATTTTACCTTCATGAGTTATTGACCAAAGCATTGCATAGATACGTAGTTGTTCGACATAGTTTCCACTTCTGTCGCCTCCACCTCTACTTGCTTTAAGGTCCATTATTCGAATTTTGTCACCGTGACGGTAGACCAAATCATACTCCCCTTGAAACCAATGCTCTGGATGAATTACATTCAGAGAAAACGGTGGTGCGTTTGGGTCAACGAACCATGGTCTGGCAATTTCCCAAGCCTCAACTAAATGACAATCTCCTGTTCTGGCTATTGGGTGCGGGCCATTTTCCTCCCTTCCATCAGGTGCAGGAATCTCTTGGCGAAATCCACTACGCCAATCATTCAACTCTTGTTCAGAAATAGTTTTCATACATTCTTCAACTTCCCCCATATGCATTGTTAGTGCGTTAACGCACATGTCACGATATGCTTCCATCGAGTAATCATGCCAATTACCAGCTTTCCGAGCATCTTTGCTCCAAGCAGCATGCATTTCGTCTCTAATGGCTGGCCAGTGTGCATCAACTCTTGATTCACACCAAGAAATGAAATCGCTTGGTAATTCATCATCGAATAGAGGTAATAATTTGTCAGCACCATTAGACAAAACGTCAGTAGGTGCGGTGGCGAATACTAGACCTGGAGATTCCATCAATACTCTACAGACGCATTCTTCAACCGCTCTGCCCATAAACAAAGGAGGAGTCTGCGGGAACTTTAGTCGCATCTTATTTTGATACCACCACAGCCTAGGACAATCATCCCAAGTGTTGGCCTGCGAGGCTGATAGCCTGTTGTACGGTCCAACACTGTCGGTCAGCGGATCAGCGCTATGCACTGGCATGTCACAGTAAGCACACACCGAGTCTATTCAAGGCTTCGATTTGATCTCAGCTCGAGTCGTTCTGGAATCTATTCGGAGTTGGACTAAACCTTCTCTCCATCCTAATTCTACAGAAGTTAGTTTGACGATCATTCCAGGTCTGATAGAAAGCATTGTTCCGTTTATTGCAGAGCCAAATGCGACGACCTCAGCAACTCTCTCACCATCCCAAATATGGAACGACATCATTGACCAAGGTCTTCCATCAGCACGCTTTCCATCTCTCTTCGAACAGGAAAGTACAACTCCCTCAACATTAGCCTTAGTTCTCAACATTCCCATTCGGGTCAATTCGACATCTGTTTGAGGTACAATTGCGCTCAGTGAATCTAAATATAGACGCGGTTGTCTTCTCCATACTCCTGGTAAAGCCCCAGTAATGTATACGTCATTATGTGGAGAATCATGCATAGTCGGGAAGGCTCCAGGTTGGCTTTCTTCAAGAGTAACCATCTTGTCGCCTGCTTGAATCATTGCTCCTAGAACCAGTTCACCATAATGATTCGGAAGTGGACCCCATGCGCCCTGCAATTTACCTTTCACATTGACTCTTGATGGAATTGAAGATAATGGTTCACATGGCATAGTGATCTCTGGAGCATCGTAAGGAACTTTAGACACGGAGCACCAATGGCAGCCACCAGCTTCTCCATCACATGGAGATTGCAAAGGCAGTCTGTTGTCACAATTCCATGACTTCATGTTTTCATGCACTTCTCTGTATTCTTCTGTAGTTAGAGGATTTACTTCTACAACTTTGCGCATTCCATTCGTTAGGTACCACCCTTCTAAGCCCTCGCACACAGTGTCATGTGTCTCGTTCCAAAGCCATGCATAGAAGTTCAATTGAGAGTCGAGGCTCGATGCGAACTTGCCCCCTCCATCGCCCATTTTGATGTCAATAATTCTAACTCTTCCATCCCATCGAAGAACCAAATCACATTCACCAGCAGCCCATCTGTCGTTGTGGTACATTCTTTGAGGTTCAGGATTTCTTGGGTCTTTAACCCATGGCCTTGCAATTTCCCAGGCATCCTGCCAAGTAATTTTATCAGAGTATTCGTGAGTTTCATTTTTCCATGAAATCATACTGTTAGATTTCTCTGGTTGTGTAAAATGAGGCGGAACATCCCAACAAGGAGCAGGTATGGTAAATTCATGAAACCCTCCTCCTGCTTCGAAACATGCTTGGACTTCTTCCAGTTGAAGCGATATTCCATTTTCTAACATACTGGACACTAATTCATGATTGAAGTAGTAATCAAAATCACCTTCTGACCACATTGCATCATCGAATACTTTCTTACCATTATTTAGGGCATCTTGTGCGTGTTTAGGTACTAGTGAATACAACCAATCTCTCAATTCCTGTAACGAATTAACTTCTGGTGCTCTATGCATGATAATTGCACAGAATGCATCCTCGACTTCGATTCCCATTACTTGGTGAGGTGAAAGGGGACCTCTCAGTCCGATTCTGTAATTCAGGAACCACTGCTTTTCACATCGTAGGAATGTGGTGAGTGATGATGCAGACAACCTGCCTCTAGCCCTACCAATTGATTGTGCTTCTGGAGGAACCTGTGCTGGCATAAATTACCCTCACGAATCAAATGAGTAATAGTCGCCCTTACTTCTTTGCTCTCTGTCCTTACGACTTGCGTTTTTGTTTATCCTTGGGCGTTTGGAATCATGGTCTCTCCTAAACGTGACATCAACTCCAGCAAGGAATCTATTCATTCCTTTCCTCAGTTTGAATGGACCTTCTGCCATACCATGCTTACCCCCCTCCCCTTCAAAGACAAGTAATGAATCTGATACGATATCGATAAAATATACATCGTGATCGATAACGAATGCTGCTTTTTCATTGGATTCCATAGTCCTACGAATTGCTTTCGCAGTCTCCATGCGAGCGTTAGCGTCAAGGTGTGCGCTCGGTTCGTCAAGTAGGTACAGGTCGGCTTCTTTTCCTAGGCAAATTGCAATCGCAACAGCCTGAGCCTCTCCCCCTGAGAGATTGTTGACCTGTTTTGCGAGTAATTCATCAACGCCCAATGCTCGAATAACTGTAACATTGTATTCGCCCCCTCTCCATCTTGGTCCAACTTCTGCATCTAGCCATGTCTGGACTGTGCAATCCATGTCTGTATCGATGTGTTGTGGTTTGTAGGATATAGTTGCATCTGCAGTAACCCAGCCTCCATCATATTCGTGCTCGCCTGCAAGTATTTTCACCATTGTAGACTTGCCAGTTCCATTAGGTCCTACAACGCCCACAACTTCGGCCTGGTGGACTTTTCCATCCCCCGTTTTGAGATTGAATTCTCCTAGTTTCTTCTCGATGCCACCCCATTCAACAACAGGGTTTCCTAATTCATTAGAACGGTCGGTATGAGTTTGGAACCTTATTGGCTTATCTCTGATGCGAACGTTTTGCTCAACCAAGAAACCGTCCAAGTAAGCATTTATGGCTTGACGGGTTGACCTTGCTGGAGTGAATATTCCAAAGGCTCCCTTCTGGCCATAAACGATGTGAACCAAATCTGCTAGGACATCGAGTACAGCCAAATCGTGCTCAATCACAATTACTCGAGATGTTTCTGACAGCTCTTGAATAATTTTCACAATTCTCATTCTCTCGTGAATATCAAGATATGATGAAGGCTCATCAAAGAAGTAGACATCAGCATCTTTCAACAAAGTAGCACATATTGCCACTCTTTGCAATTCTCCTCCGGATAGTTGGTCAAGGTTCCTTTCTAAGAGATGATCAATTCCTAATTTCTCTACCATCTCTTGATATATTTCTCGCTCGTCTACCGAAGTAAGTAATTCCCCTACCTTTCCCTTGACTGCTTTTGGTATGTGGTCAACATATTGAGGCTTTAATGCAACCGTGATATCCGATTCACTTACATCTACTAAGAAATCTCTCAATTCGCCACGGGGTAGGCTAGAAATAACATCTTCCCACCAGAACTCATCAGCCTCAAAATCTCCAAGGTTTGGAATTATGGAGCCACTCAGTATATTGAATGCTGTAGATTTGCCCATGCCGTTTGGACCTAGGATCCCAACTACCGATTCTTTTGATGGAGTTGGTAGGCGGAACAATCTGAATCCATTTAGGGAATAGCGATGAATCATATCGGATTCTAATTCAGATGGTAATTGTGTGATAATCAATGCATCATGTGGGCATTTGTTTACGCAGATTCCACAACCGATACAAAGGGATTCTGAGATGTGAGGTTTCCCGGTCGATTCATCCATAACTACACATTCTTGCCCGTTACGAACAGGAGGGCAAAATGTCATGCATTCATCCATGCATTTCTTCGGTTGACAATTGTCTTCTTTTAGAACAGCAACTCGCAAATCAATCCCCTCCTGTAAAGTCGTCACGCCTTATGTTCATGAATCAGCCGGTAGTTCAGACAAAACTATGCTGTTTAGCAATGTTGCTAACTGCATCGACTTGCCAGAGCAAGTAATGCGCTCAAACCAGTCCTTTGACGTGCTCGTGACCACGAATTAACTTGGTTGTACATGGAGTTGGGAACTTCATGCTAGCCTTGCGAAGAGCATCCTTAGCAACTAGGTAATTCTCTGGTGTGAATTGAAGTGATACAACACGTTGGCCACGCTTTACACGAGCAGCAGTACCTACATTCTTTCCGAAAGCACAGCGCATTCCTTGTGAAACACGGTCTGCACCAGCACCTGTAGCCTGCTTGTTTTCACGAAGAACGTGATGGGGGTAGGTGTGGATGCGGAGAGCGTAATTTTGTGCTCCAGCAACTTTTCTGATTGTTGAATTTGAAATTACACGAGCAGCTTCTAGTGCTGTGTGTCTGATTTGACATGACTCATCAGCGATCAGATTTAGTTCCATTAGGAATTCTCCTGTCTCCGCAGCACGGCGATTACCGGCGTAGAAGTTAAGGATACGGTTGTTTGGAACACCACCGATATACTTGCGTCGGGTATATGCAGGACCTTTGAGTCTGCGGTACATCTTTGCGGGCTTACGTGCCATGCTTGATACCTCCGGGCGAGTTTGCGACTGACCTTCCCTATTTGACCATACCGATGCTTCTGATGTTCGTCTCCTTAGGGTAAAGGTCATGGATGGTGCCCTCTCAGGGGGGGTTAATGTCAGGATGGCGTAGACTCCTTGAAGAGGAATCTGAACATCAGTGGTTGTCGCTTGCGATATTTACTGTTTTAGTGATTGTAGGCGCTGTGCTAATCGATTGGTCGAATGAATTATCGGGAGTTCACCAAGGTGGACAAATGAATGCTGATGGAATTATTTACGATTCCGCTGGTGATGCAATAATGTATGAAACCGAAAACGGAATGAGACTCTCTCACAATGATTTAGACTACAGCGCTCTGTACGCAACTTGCCTGGAGCAATACGAAAAGTATACACTAGCCTGTATCGGACAAGAAGGCAGTATATACATCATTGAAGAAGGAAATGATGATTGTGAATCCGAATGGTGCGATTTGCCAATCGGCGATAATATCACAGCAAAAACAGTATCAATGAACGATTTTGATTTGCTAATGGTAGTACAAGATGGCACGAGTAACTCTCTGGCTGCAATGTCCCTTCTCGACACATCTCCTTCGCCGGTAATTGCTGAGCATGAAGGAAATATGCATTTGGACGCAATGGTTGCTACATCGGATGGATGGCTAGTTGGTGGCTCTTGGCAAGCACCAGCTAATTGGCTTGGCTCAAATCCGGCCTCTCCGCCTATGTTCGAATTGATATTATCTGTGACATGGGATGGTCTTGCTGCCCCATCAATCGATATTGTCCACATGGGAGATGAAGGTATGATTCACGGCATCTTTGAGGTTTCAGGTGGCTACATAGCCACTGGAACTTCTGATACTCTCAAGATTAAGGATGGTAAAGCAACATCGATGGGGATCTCAAGTTTTGCTGCTGTTGCAGATGCTAACGAAAACGTGTGGCTCTTCGGAAACATCGGGTCTTCAACTGTAGCAGTAATCTCAGATGGCGATGTTGATGTTGAAATACTACCTGAGCCTCTAAAAATTATTCCAACTCACATAAGTTGCGATGATGATGGCATGATTTCAGTTCATGGTATAACTTCCGATGAAAACCCGGGTGCAATATCTATAGATAGTAACGCTAGGAGTTCATTCACTAGTTTAAGGGGAATCTTAGATCTTGGATTCATACTGGTCACATTGATGATTATGTCGATTATGGCATGGAATGTAACCGATGCAATACGCAAGGGACAAGTATTCTGAGGTATACTATCAATCTAGAAAGATTGATTGGAAATCAAGGGCATCATTTACCTACCTCCGCCGAGGTCGCAACACTCTAGCGCAAGCAATGGATGTGTCCCGATGGCGAAGAGAGGAATGATGGACCAGTATATGGACATTAAAGCGGAGCATCCAGATTCCGTACTTTTCTTCCGGATGGGTGACTTCTACGAGCAATTCCATGATGACGCAGTGGTCTCTTCAGAAGTACTTGGCATTTCTTTGACTAGTAGGGATAAGAAAGCAGACCAGCCTATTCCAATGGCTGGATTCCCCTGGCATGCACTAGAGGATAACCTCCGGCAGATGCTACAATCAGGTCACAAAGTATGCGTGGCGGAGCAGGAAGAGGAATTGAGAGAAGGTGCGAAATTACTCGAAAGAGTAGTAACTAGAGTTTACACTCCTGGTTCTCTATATGAAGAGAGTTTGATTGGTACTGATGAAATAGCCGGTCTTGCTGCAATATGCGTCAAGTCAGAAGGAATCGGCATTGCAATTCTTGATGCATCTACTGGTTATGTATGGACAGTTGAGCACCACGGTGATGAAAGGTGGGGTCGTTTACTAGATGACTTGCTACGTAGCAATCCTCGCGAAGTAATATTCTCACCTAGAGATGCTGAAAGAGAAGAACTTCGTAATGTCATTTCACAATTAGATGGAGTTACTCTTTCTCAACATTCATCATCGAAAAGAAAAGGTCAAGATGCTCTGAAAAGTATTCTCGATGTAGCAGATTTAGGACATATCGACTTGGATGATTCCCCATTAGCAATGGATGCAGCCGGATTGGCAGCAGACTATCTTGCAGCAATGCATATCGTCGATACAGTCGATGTAAGAGAAGTTGAGATAATGCGCCCTGAAGGCAGCATGATTCTAGACCAAACTACTCTGAGGAACTTGGAGTTGACTCAGACATTATCTGGGGAAAAAGAAGGTTCTCTAATCGGGGCTATTGACCGTTGTAGAACATCCATGGGGCGCCGTACTCTAAAGCAATGGATACTAAGACCATTAGCCAATAAAGTGGAAATCGAAAGACGTCAAGATGCGGTGGCTTCGCTTGCAAGGTCATCTAGAAGATTGGATGAAGTAAGAGACAACCTGAGAGGTCTTAGAGATATGGAAAGGCTTGCAACCCAATTATCATACAACCGTTCTGGCGGAAGGGACTTACTGGCTATCGGTCTTGCATTAGAGAGAATGCCTAGACTGAAATCCATTTGTCAGGAAATGGATGATGAATTATTGAATCTGTTATCAAAAGATTTAGACGTTCTTGAAATGATGCGAATTGATATTCAAGCAAATATGAATGATGAAATTCCCCTGTCATTGAGAGATGGAGGGATAATCCGCGAGGGTATTGACTCGAAACTCGATGAATTACGTGATGCTGCTGCAATTGGTCACAAATGGTTCAAAGATTTAGAAACCAAGGAGCGTAATCGTCTTCAAATTCCTTCTCTAAAGGTTAGACATAATCGCCAAATCGGTTGGTTTATTGAAGTAACTAAAACTCATGTTTCTAAAGTCCCAGAAGAATGGAAAAGGAAGCAACAAATGACCAATGGTAATCGATATGTAACCGATGAATTAGTTGAATGGGAAGACCGACTAATGACGGCTGCAGGTAAAGCTAATGCCATGGAATATGATATGTTCCGTGATCTAAGGGATAGGTGTAAGGAGAAATCACGGACTCTCGGAAATATTAGTTCGAATGTTGGACAAATAGACGTGCTGCAATGCTTTGCTGAAGTTGCTAGAACGCGTTCTTGGACTAGACCTATAATCTACGAAGATGATAGATTAGTTGCTAAGGGATTGAGGCACCCAGTTTTAGAGGTTCAATCGGGTTTCGTTCCTAACGATATCAAGTTCGACAAAAAGCGTAAGTTTTTGTTGATAACAGGTCCAAATATGGGTGGTAAATCTACCCATTTACGTTGTGCTGCTCTTTTGAGTGTACTTGCCCAAGTCGGTTCTTTCGTTCCAGCAAGTAGCGCACAAATTGGTATGGTGGACCGTATTTTCACGCGAGTAGGAGCGTCCGATGATATTCGAAGAGGCCGTTCTACTTTCATGATGGAAATGATGGAAGTCGCTCATATTCTGAAAAGAGCATCTTCAAAGTCACTAATTCTATTGGATGAAATTGGTAGGGGTACTTCGACCTTCGATGGTCTCTCAATAGCGTGGTCAGTTACTGAGGACATCTGCAGCAGAATCAAAGCCAGAACATTATTTGCGACTCATTACCATCAATTAATTGGACTTGAGGGCCAATCCGAGGGTTTAGTCAATGTGCACGTACAAGTGGCTGAATCAGATGGTGAATTGAAATTCCTCCATACAGTTTCAGACGGTCCTTGTGATGATTCCTATGGTGTACAGGTGGCTGCTTTAGCAGGCCTTCCTCGTCATGTAGTTGAACGTTCAAGCGATCTTCTAATTTTCTTGGAAAAGCAAGCCCATGGCGCGAAAGCCGGAGAGAAGGGGACTCCGACAGCGCGCAGTGCAGGCCAATCTTCATTGCTAGGATTTGTTGGTCAGCCTCAAGTTAAGATTGAAAAAGACCCACTTGGAGATGCTTTGAAACAATCCCTGTCTAGCATAGACCCAGATTCTATGAGTCCAAGACAAGCACATGATGCTTTATACGATTTATTGAGAATATTGGAGGGTGAGAAATGAGTAATCCAGGTAGAATCAAACAATTGGATGACCGTACAATCGGACATATTGCCGCTGGTGAAGTAGTTGAAAGGCCTGCACAAGTAGTAAAGGAGTTGATTGAGAATTCAATCGACGCAGGTTCTAAGAGGATTACAATTGAAATTGAAAGAGGTGGTTTTGATTTGATGAGAATTATCGATGATGGTTCTGGAATCCATGAAGATGACTTGTCCCTTTCACTAGATCGTCACGCAACAAGCAAATTGAGCACACAAGAGGATTTGGCAGCGATTGGTACTCTCGGCTTCAGAGGAGAGGCTTTGGCTAGTATTGGAATGGTTAGCAAGCTGTCAATATCTAGTCGACCAAGTATGACGGAAGGTCGACAAATCGTAATGGATAACGGTGACAAGGGTACTATTCAGCCAGCAGGTATTGCAGAAGGAACATGCATAGAAGTGTCACATCTTTTTGCAAATCAACCAGCAAGACTTGCTTTCCAAAGAAGACCAGCCACTGAAACAAGTAGAATCGTTGATGTTGTCGTATCGCACGCAATCTGCCATCCTGAAGTGGGATTTAGACTATCTAGCGATGAAAAGGTGATTTTAGAAGTCCCTGCAGTTGATGAAATGGAAGATCGGCTGTATGATGTTCTTGGCCGGCAAGCAGGTAAAATGATACAGATATCATCTCCTCCAAACGACAAAGAAGCACCTGGTGATGAAAATTGGACTGGTTGGATTTCAACTCCAGATATTACTAGAGGCAAAGGGGATGACATTCACATTCTGATAAATGGCAGACCAGTCGCAGCCCAGCCATTTCTGCAGTCGATAAGGAGGGGTTATCGAACAAGGTTGATGCAAGGAAGGCATCCAGTGGCTGTATTAATTCTTGATTTACCTGCTGATGAAGTAGACGTAAACGTCCACCCAACTAAGCGGGAAGTTAGACTGAGGAATTCATGGAGGGTTCTCGAGAGATTAGAAAGAGCAATTGCTTACACCTTGGAATCAACACCGACAGAACCGGAATCAAGCGGTGGCATAACTGGAATAACTTCTCTTGCACCGCAGACTGAAGAAAAGAGAACGATTCAAAAGCCAGCTTGGGCCCAAACTGCTCAAATTTCACTAACTGGTGAAAAACCGATTGAACATAAGAAGGAGGAGAAGTCAAGGCCGATTTCAGTGGCAGAGTCATCTCAAACCACAATTACAGGAGATGAGGCGATCGCCCCCGCTTTATCCTATGGTGAAAGAGAATTACACCGTCATGCAGGG
>Ga0206677_10001073_pt1 | contig 25754 bp, 17 predicted proteins | sample M130m12015metaG_FD_155475 | JGI IMG/M metagenome (GOLD analysis project Ga0206677, IMG submission 155475) | Ammonia-oxidizing marine archaeal communities from Monterey Bay, California, United States - M1 30m 12015 | ecosystem: Environmental > Aquatic > Marine > Intertidal zone | place: USA...
TCCCTACATAAATTATTTATTAAATTACCTCAGTGAAAAAGCCTTGGACAGTAGCCAAAACTATTTCCAAAACAGACAGAGTACTGATTTTAACATCAAGCGCCTGCGATTGATTGAGTCCCATATCGGTGGGAGTGTTTTGAAAAATAATTTGGCTCGTGCCGTGGCTTTTGAGGAATTGATGAAAATGGAAAATCATAAAAATCATGAAAAATTCTTACAACAATTTATATTGATTAACAATTCAAAATCCTACCTCACTGAAGTATTGGACTTGCATAACGAAATTGAAGACATGTCTGCAGGAAAAATATTACCAGAATTGAAATTGCAGAATCATCAATTAAAAATTGTAAGCACAAAAGATCTAATTGACCAGCCCACGGTCTTTTATTTTTGGTCACAAACCCAGATGAGTCATTACCGCAACACTATTTTAAAAGCAAAAAAACTCGAAAAACAGTTCCCAAAGTATAAGTTTAAAGGAGTCTGTTTACAACCATTTAACGAAATTGTTTTTGAGGTATACCGCATGATGGACATAGACCCTCAAACACAACTTGCTTTTATCGATTTCGATAAAGACAGTAAAAAGTGGGTGCTATCCTTATTGAACCGATCCATAGTGGTCGATGCCAACGGAAGAATCATAGAGGGGTTTGGTAATTTTAGTGCTCCAGATTTTGAAGACTTACTTCGAGAAAATTAATTCCCTTTTTTGTAATCCTCCAAAAACTTTTGTAGCCCACTGTCTGTTAAAGGGTGATTCAACAAGCCCATGATAGCATTAAGGGGTCCTGTCATTACATCTGCTCCGATCTTAGCACAATCGATAATGTGCATGGTATGGCGAATAGAAGCCGCTAATATTTCAGTTTCAAAAGCATAATTATCATAGATCTCTCTAATCTCATTGATCAAGGACAGTCCGTCAGTAGAAATATCGTCCAATCTACCAATAAAAGGAGAAACATACGTCGCCCCCGCCTTGGCTGCCAAAAGTGCTTGTCCTGCAGAAAAAATCAAAGTACAGTTGGTTTTTATATTGCGATCTGAAAAGTATTTTAGGGCTTTAATTCCGTCTTTGATCATGGGAATCTTTACCACAATTTGTGGATGTAAAGCCGCCAACTGCTCCCCTTCCTTAATCATCCCTTCAAAATCAACTGCAATGACCTCCGCAGAGACATCGCCTTCCACTGCTTCACAAATGTCTACATAGTGCTTAAGGATTTTATCCGCTCCTGTTATCCCTTCTTTGGCCATCAAGGAAGGATTGGTGGTGACACCATCCAGAACTCCTAAATCTTGGGCTTCTTTAATTTGGTTTAAGTTGGCTGTATCAATAAAAAATTTCATTTAATAGGGTTTAAGGTTATACTTTATAGTGATTCATGATTATTTTTTCAAAAATAGTATCTGGCAATATTTTTTTTAAAAGTAGAGATATTTTTTGAAGGAAATTACCTGATTTGTAATGTACCTTTCTTTTATTACTCCTAATTATTTTGTGAACCATTTGAGCGAAATTATTCGGATTGCCTCCCTTGTCTACATGTTCGTCTATGGTATCGAGAGAATACTTGTACAGATCGTGATAGGGAGAGTCTTTTTTGAGTGGGGTATACAAACGTCGGGTGGCAATATCGGTAGCATAATCTCCAGGAGCTAGCGTAACCACATCCACTCCAAATCGCTTTACCTCCATTCTGAGGGCCTCCGACACAATACCTAAAGCACTTTTTGAGGCAGAGTAAAAACCCCTGTAAGGTAAACCCATATACCCTCCAATTGAAGTTACGTTGATGATCAAACCTGATTTCTGTTTACGCATCACTGGAAGTACTTCTTGGCTCAACGCCAAAGGACCAAAAAAGTTAGTCATAAAATGTGATGTGATATCGGAAACCTCCGTTTCCTCAACAGGACCTGTAATTCCTGCACCAGCATTATTGATCAGTACGTCAATTCTTCCTTCTTTTTTCATTACTTCATCCACCAATTGCTGAGCTGTTTTGGGTTGATTTAAGTCAAAAGGGAGGAGTTCAAAACCTTGGTCAAATTTGTATTTTTTTGGGTTTCTACAAGTACCTATTACACGGTATTGCTGAGCCAATAAATAAGAAGCTGTTGCTTTGCCAAGGCCAGAAGAAGCACCCGTGATTAAAATTACTTTAGTCATGTAAAATAAAAATGGGCAAGCGATCTACATCACACCGCTACGACCGCCTACCCTTGCTGCGTTCCCGCCCTGGGGGGATTCGGCAGGAGCTGGTTGTGCAGGACTTGCCCATCACAAATATAATAGGTTTCAAGCGTTCAACAATTATTTTAAATTCTTAATTTTAGACATTATATAGAACCATATCAGATGAAAATTTGGATTTTACTCTTTTCACTTCTATTTCTCAAGTGTCATTCAGATCTCTCAAAGGATTTTAAACTGAGTGTAACCGAAAAAAATAAAAAATTCACTCCCAATGATACCCTCAAGTTGAATATCAAAAACAAAAAAAAACATCTCATCGACTCCATCGTTTACCGATTGAATGATCAAAAAATAAACAACCCCCAACCGCTTTCGGACATGCAATTGGGAAAATATTCACTATCGGCCTCGGTTTATGTTTCTGGTAAAAAAGTTGAATTCAAAGAACAACTCAACATTGTTTCTGCATCAAAACCAAAACTGTATACCTATACCATTCTAAACGAATTTCCTCATGATAAAACTGCTTATACGCAAGGATTAGAATTTTTTCAGGATACTCTATATGAGAGTACAGGGCTTCGAGGTAAATCCAGTTTACGGAAAATAGATTTTAAAACAGGTCAAATTTTTAAGCAAATCGCTTTGGACAAGGTCTATTTTGGAGAAGGTATTTCAATTTTAAACGACAAACTATTTCAGTTAACGTGGCAAGGCGATATGGGTTTTCAATACAACACTACCCAACTTACCATGGAGCGATCATTTGCCTATCAAAACAGTAAAGAAGGCTGGGGATTGTGTAATGATGGGGAAAAATTATACAAATCTGACGGCACCCATCAAATATGGATTTTGGACGCTAAAACTCAAAAAGAACAAAATAAAATACAAGTGATGACCGATAAAAAAGCCATCACAAAAATCAACGAATTAGAATGGGTAGGTGGGAAAATTTATGCCAATACTTATCAATTCAACAAAGAAGTAGGGATTATCATCAACCCAATTAGTGGAGCAGTTGAGGGGGTAATTGATTTTTCTGGATTGAAAAGTAAAGTAGAGCAAGTCGAGAACCTGGATGTTCTCAATGGTATCGCCTATCACCCCGAAAGAAAAACTTTTTTTGTGACAGGAAAAAACTGGAGCAAATTGTTTGAGGTCAACATAAACCTCAAAGAGTGAGTCATCAATATATTACCTTAAAAAAAGTGTCTAAAGAACATTTGGACGACCTTAATCACGTCAATAATGTACAATACTTGCTTTGGGCACAAGAGGTAGCCAAAATTCATTGGGAGAAAATCAAAGGGATGACATCCAATATAAATGCCGTTTGGATGGTAAGGAATCACCAAGTCAACTACCGATTGGGTGCTTTCTTTGGAGACTATATACGAATAGAGACCTATGTTGAGAAAGTCAGAGGTCCACTATCTCTCCGAGTAGTAGCCTTTTACAACGACAAAACGGATCAGCTTTTGGTTCGTTGTAAAACCCAGTGGTGTTGGGTAGAATTGGAAAGCAGAAAACCCCTTAAAGTAACTGAAGAAATCAAGAAGCTCTTTCTCAATGAAAAAACACCTTATTAAAAAAGTCCTCAGTTATAATTAAGGTTAAAGTTCATCGACAAGAACCTTGTAATTTGGATCTTCCAAAACATTTACATCAATAATTTTATCCGCATTTTTAAGCAACACCTGGCAATCTTGGCTTAAGTGGCGTAAATGAAGTTTTTTACCCAATTTAAGGTAGCGCTCTGTTATTTTATTTAATGCCTCGATAGCTGACATGTCTACAACCCTGCTTTCTCTAAAGTCAATGATTACTTCCCGAGGGTCATTTACTGGATCAAATTTTTCATTGAAGGCCGCGATCGATCCAAAGAATAATGGGCCATAAATTTCATAATGTTTGACCCCTTTTTCATCAATGGATTTCCTTGCTCGGATTCTCTTGGCATTATCCCAAGCAAAAACCAAAGCAGCAATAATGACCCCTAGGATAACGGCTAAAGCCAGATTGTGCAATAAAACAGTTACCAAGGTTACGGTAACCATTACAAAAACATCTGACTTTGGCATTTTATTAAATGCCCTTAGACTTGACCACTCAAAGGTTCCAATGGCAACCATGATCATCAACCCTGTGAGCGCTGCCATGGGCACTTGTTCTATCAAATTCGCTCCAAACATCACAAAAAACAGCAATACCACGGCAGCTACAATACCCGAAAGTCGGGCTCTTGCACCATTAGATATATTGATTAGGCTTTGACCAATCATGGCACATCCTCCCATTCCAGAAAACATCCCAGACAATACATTGGCAAATCCTTGTGCTACGGCTTCTTTATTCCCACTGCCTCGGGTGCCAGTAATTTCATCAATGATATTCAAAGTCAATAAACTCTCTATTAGCCCCACACCTGCCACAATGAGTGCATAGGGAAATATAAGGGAAAAGGTTTCTAAATTCAGTGGAACACTAGGCAGATGAAATGGAGGAAATCCTCCTTGAATAGAAGCCATATCACCGACCGTTTTGGTATCGATTCCAAAAAAATAAACTATCGCAAAAATAGTTAGAATAGCAATTAAAGAAGCGGGGAATACTTTGGTTAACTTGGGTAATCCCCAAATGATTAGCATGGTTAAAAAAACCAGGGCAAGTAAAACATATAAAGACGAACCTCTCAGCCATGCACCTTGAGAATCCTTAAACTGTTCTAGTTGAGAAATGAATATAATGATGGCTAAGCCATTGACAAATCCAAAAATGACAGGGTGAGGAACCAATCGCATAAGCTTTCCCAATTTCAATACACCCGCCAACAATTGAATTATTCCTGCCAAAATAACTGTAGCAAAAACATATTCAGGACCATGAGAAATGGCTAGGCTCACAATTACAATTGCAACTGCACCAGTAGCACCAGAGATCATTCCTGGTCTTCCTCCCAAAACAGAGGTTACCAAGCCCATTACAAAAGCTGCATATAGCCCTGTCAAGGGAGACAATCCTGCAATTATTGCAAAAGCAACGGCCTCAGGCACCAATGCCATAGCAACCGTCAGACCCGATAAAACTTCAATTTTATAATCTACTTTTTGTTTGAAATCAAATACGTTTAAATACTTCTTCATTTGTGGTTGGGAAAGTGATTAATCATTTTAAAAATAAAAAACAACATAAAGGATGAATATGTCATTTTGAAAAATCAGAATTTGAATCGAAAAAAATTGAGCGCAATTACATTGAAATTTTCAGGCAGCTAAATTAGTTTTATTTTGTCTGATTAAGTGAGACAAAGCTGATAAAAAACAAAAAAAACTTATAGAATCAATTTCGAATTTGATTTAGCAATAATCAATTTGAGAGTTTGATGTTAGGTAAAATGAATTGATCAATTTAATCCATTATAGGGAATGACTACAGATTGACCAGCAAATCCTCCTTGGGGCAAATCAATAAGAATTTCAGACCTGTGTTGTTTAGGATTCCAAAAGGATTTATGGTTCACACTCGATCCTTCGAACTTCTTAGAAACTTTTAAATACAATGTACTCAGTTCACGATTGGGATCACTAACGGTGATTTTTTTGATTTTATCTTCCTCCTCCATCTGAATCATTACGATACAGGGAGCGCTCGCTTCTAAGACATTCTCCTTACCCACTGCTAATTTTCCAGCCTTGTAAAATACTGCTTGTAATAGTCCGAGTTTTTTATGACGAACCGCTTGTAAATATGGGGTATTGGATAGTATTTCAATCGGTTCAAGAAGCTTATTCGAATTCAATTGATCCAATTTTATATTGGGCCAAACAATGTATTCGTAGGAGGCATTATCAGGCTTCTCTCCATGATCAATCCAAGCTTTAAAAATATCTTTAGAAATGGTTTCTTTTGAAGAACCAATCTGTTTGCTAATATTCCACCAGGATCCACTCGAAGCGTCGTTTTGTATCGAAACATCAATGGAATTGGGAAGTATATAAGCCACATCATCGTGATGAATCCAATCTACATCAGTATAGACTTTAGAAGCTCGCTCAAGGGTTTGTTGTTTATTCATTGAAGATAGAGTAACCGCTCCATTCAATAAACTCTGATTTAGGGTTGTATTGACCTCATTGGATGCTTTTGAGGAGATCCCTGAGCCTAAGCAAACGTACTGCTCGTCGAAGAAAAACCAACTCTTTCGGACTACCAAAGGGTCGTGTATGCTTTTAAAATCAAATCCTACCACTCCATAATGGCCATCGGTGGTCGCACCCACAAAATCGGTTAAACCCAACTTTTTGATTTCGCTAGGAGGGGGTAAATTTTCTTTTTGAACGACAGTAGTTCCTGAGATCTTTTGATAATCCAAAACAGGGGAAATATCATCGTACTCATCTCCGCTTGTGTAAATATGATTAGCACCATCACCCCTATGATGATTCAATAGACCTTCGCTATTGTAGGGGCTTTCCATATTCATGTTTCGGGAGGAATACAGTCGGACAGAGGTAAAAAAATTGGGTCTCTGGAAGGTGAAATGCTCACTGTTCCAGTAAAAGGTGGCGTGTGAAATAATCTCCTCTGACTTTCGCCCAGACCTCAAACCTATTATACTATTCATTTCGTCTTTTCTATAATTGGTTAGAGCAACTATTTTAATGGGAATTTTACTGTCGTATTTTTTTGTTGTCCCAGGTCTAGAAATACTTCTGTTTTTGACTCCATAATCAGGTTTTATACCAAAAACGGTAGATTTGCAAACCCCATCCAAATAATAATCCACCAATACTTTAGTTTTTTCAGCAGAAAAAGCATAATGGGTATCTCTGCAGTAATAAGCCCACTCCACGAAAGCACTTGCCCAATTTAAACCATAAGACAAGGTATTGTTCACTCCATCGGTTCTGTGATGGAAGCTATTATCATATTGCAACCCTCTTCCATTGGCTTTCAGAAAAGCTATAAAACCACCAGTATTTGATTGGGAATAGGTATAACCAAATTCGTTTCCAATCCAGTTTACATACTTGATTTCATTTTCAATGATGTCGATGATCTCTTCAAACTGTTGTTTGTCTCCTAGAAAAAGTTGATTTTTTGCAGCAATCGAGGAAACCTTAATTCGGTCGCCTCCAGGGCGTGACCCTCCCTTATGAATATCAGCACGATTGATCATTACTTGAGATTGAGTGATGAGTTTTTGAGGTAATTCTTCACCAACAATCAACATCAATTCCACCATACTTCTGGGGGTTCCTATTTGATTGTTCCACCAATTATCGCCAATAAAATCATTTTCACACCAAAATTGAAGTCCCTTTATTATTTTTTTAATCAAGGTTTTATCTCCATAATATTTTGACAAGGAGTTTTTGTAAGCAACACCCATTCTTACTAAGTTATTGAGGTGTATTCGGTTATCAAAACCTTCCCTTGAAACATCACTGTAATGGATTTTAGGCCATTTTTCGCCATCAAAATCATCCAATATCTGATTGATCATCAAATCGTCAAAAACTTTCGAATTAAGATTATTATTATCTCCCGAGTAGGAATCAAGAATCTGGTTGTAAATCCTGTTTCTTATAATCTCTAAATCATTTTGTTGCGCCCCCAAGTCGTGAACAACAAAACACGTATAAAAAATCAGTATAGAACGTGTTATATAAATGGACAAAGTACTCATAATTACAAATATTTCAGCTAAATATACAAGTAGTGTAAAGGAATTGGATTATTACCAAAAAATTAATTCATCCATAAAAATCCAAGAATTTCTATTTTTGGACTTTCGGTATACGGGAGCGTCTGGGAATTTCATGTGATTTAGGGCACGAATTTTTAATTCTTCATATCCTTTTAGATCAACGTCCAGGTTGAAATCTTTAAAATAAGAAATCCTTTCATCTGGCATATGCTGTAGCGGTATCGATAGATCTTTCAATAATTTATATTTCCCTTGTGCTGTCTTTCCATAAACCTCTATTTTTTTTGGATAAATAGTTTTCATGTCGTGATTTTCCAACAAGCTCAATGTAATATGTTTTATTTTTTCAGCCGCCTTCAGTTTTACCTCAATTTCCAAATCCTCCTCTACGACAGCTAACCAAGTTTTCCCATGCTCGATACTGGTTCCGCGGTATACTTTCTCCCCTTTTTTACCATCAAATACTATAGATTCGTTGTCTTTGAAGGTAAAATCCACATGATGACTGATCGAAAAGTTTTTTTCCAAATCGTTGTTAATTTTATAATCCACAACATGATGATTGTTTTTAAAAATCATCTGTTCGAACAATTCACTGTCTATCCATCCTTCTTTAATTGATTTAGCCTTCAACATTGAAGAGGCTTTTAATTTTATAGGAGTCGAATAGATGGGAGACGTTGGGTTGGGATCACTTCCATCCAAAGTATAATGAATATTAATGTTCTTTACTTGGGGGGTATCAAAGACAATACTTATGGAATCATTAAAAATAGTATTGGAATTTACTATCTCAGGAGGGCTAAGGCTTAGTTTTTCCGAAAACAAATCGGAAGTTCCAAAATTGATTAATGAAGGAGCGATTGATGCCAACTGTTTTTGCTGATTTACATCAATTTTGGTATTCCAAGCATAAATCTTTTTTGGGGGAGCTTTGTAGAGCAAGCGCTGCATTCCCTGATGTGTTACTTTGGTATTGCACAAATTCAAAACCTCTAATGAGGTATTTATTAGATGAGACAATCCACCATCACTGATATCAGTCTGGTCGAGTCGCAATGTTTTAAGACGAGGGAAATCACCCAAAACAAAGGCCATTTCATCGTTAAAATTAGTATTGCTGACATCCAGTTCTATCAGTTGGTTTTTAACTTCAACCAAAGCATCGATATGCCGATTCGTCAATTTACTCTTTGTAAACTTTAACTTTAATAAATTATCGTGCAAAGCATTGGGTTGAATCCTAAAACCCTGAGTTTGAAGTAATGTTAGGTCACTCCTATCAGCCGGTTTTACTTTCTCGTCGGCACCCATAAATGACAATACGTTTGCTTTTAGGGAATCATTTTTGGTCAAACTGACCTGCATTTCTTTACCGTAAGCTCCAGATTTAACCCAATGGGTCAACAGCCATTTTTCTTTTTCCGTAAGTTGGGACTTATTTTTTGGAGGCATATGTAGTTTGTCCTCCATGGGCAAGCTGATGTATTTTACCAAAAGACCTTCCTGAAAGTTCTCAGGATCAAAAAGACTCCCGCGTTCCCCACCTTTTAAAACCAAATCATAACGGTCCAATCGCAGCTCACTTTTACTTTTACTGGCATTGTGACAACTGGTACATTTGTCTTCAAAAATCACGTGAACTACCTCTTGGTATAAGTCCACACTGTCTTTAACAACAATAGAAGTTGGTTTTTTAAATAATTCAGCGGTGGAAAGATAGTCGTCTCCATGAGTAATCTGTGCCCCTTTGTGTCCCGTTATGGTCAATGCTAACAGGGTGAGAATATAGCTTCCAAAAAAGAGATTTTCTTTCCCTTTCATTCGGTGCAGTATCCCCAAACTGATGCTTAAAACCAAAGTAATGATACCTGCCCAGAAATGGAACTTAAGGGTGTTAAAATCATAGGCTTTATCCAGAGATAGAAAATAACCGAATAAGGCAGCCAGCAGGCCCCCTGCTATGGAAAAATCAACCCCTATTCTTATGGCTTTATCCAGATCTACCTTTTGAAACCGTGAGAGTAATAGCATCAGAAAAGTCAACAGTAATGACCCAATGGGTAAATGCAATACTAAAGGGTGAAACTTACCGATATATTTGATTATTTCTAGAGTATAGTCCACCATCAGCTTGTTAAAATGTCTCTTTTCACCTCTCCAGCAACGTCAGTAAGTCTGAAACGTCTTCCTTGGGTTTTGTATATCATTTTTTCGTGATCAATGCCGAACTGATTCAAAAGCGTAGCTTGGAGGTCATGGACATGCATAGGATCTTTTACAATATTGTATCCAAAATCGTCTGTCTCTCCATAACTGAAACCTGGTTTAATTCCTCCACCAGCCATAAAAATCGTAAAAGATCGGGGGTGGTGGTCTCTTCCATAGTCCGTATCACTCAATTTGCCTTGACAATAATTGGTGCGACCAAACTCTCCTCCCCAAATGACTAATGTATCGTCCAACAAACCTCTTTGTTTGAGATCCATGATTAAGGCTGCTGTACCTTGGTCAACATCCTCTGCCTGACGTTTTAATTGCAAAGGGAGATTGTCGTGCTGATCCCAACCCGTATGGTATAATTGAACAAAGCGAACATCCTTCTCGATCAAGCGACGAGCCAAGAGACAGTTGGCAGCATAGGTTCCGGGTTTGTATGAATTTTTTCCATACATTCTTAAAATATGATCGGGTTCATTGCTAATATCCATAACGTCTGGAACAGAAGTTTGCATTCTATAGGCCATTTCATAATTAGAAATGCGGCTATTGATTTCTGGATCGCCAAAGGTTTTTTCTTGCGCCTCGTTTAGAGCGGCCAAATGATCCAACATTTTTCTTCTTTCACTACTGGAAACCCCTTTAGGGTTTTGCAGATATAAAACGGGATCCTTGCCCGATCTGAACTGTACTCCCTGATGTAGCGAACTCAAAAATCCATTGCCCCATAAACGAGAATACAAAGGCTGTGGCTGTGGCTTTCCATTTCCTGTTGAAAGCAGAACAATAAAAGAGGGTAAATTGTCATTGAGGCTGCCCAAACCATAACTCATCCACGAGCCTATACTGGGTCGACCTGGTAATTGTGAGCCTGTTTGAAAAAAAGTGATCGCAGGATCATGGTTAATGGCTTCTGTGTGCATGGATTTAACAAAACACAACTCGTCCACTACTTTGGAAAGATGGGGCATCGCATCGCTCACCCAAGCCCTAGATTCTCCGTATTGTTTAAAATTAAAAAGGCTTCCTGTTACAGGAAATTTATCTTGACCTGCTGTCATCCCTGTCAACCTTTGCCCTTTGCGTATTGAATCTGGCAAATCCATACCCCTGTATTTATTTAGATAGGGTTTGTAATCAAACAAGTCAAGCTGAGAAGGGCCTCCACTCTGAAATAAATAAATGACTCTTTTAGCTTTGGGTGCAAAATGAGGTAAAGGCAATGGACCTGCTTGTAACTGAGGGCCTACCCCAGCATTGGAGTTCATCCCCAATGGATCCATCAAACTACCCAAGGCCAAACCACCGATACCAAAACCCAAGTTCTTGAGGAAATGACGACGATTGTTGTTTAAAAAATATTTACTTAACTCTTGCATAGTTTAGCTTTTCTGGGAAGTTTCATCTAAATTATAAATCAAAAGGGCCAGTGAGGTATATCTTTTGTGTTCCAAAATTGTTTCACTAATCTCTTCAATATTTTCCTCATGAAGTGATACCACTGAATTAAGATAATCAATCATTTCAGAAAGGGCTTTTTTGGTAGGTTTTCTTCCTGTTATACGGCGATGAATTTCAATTATACGATCCTTACTTTTTTTAATATCACTTTTTAGAATCAAGGAGGCAATGGCCTCAGCAGCATTTTGCACTTGTGGATCATTAAGTAGAATAAGTGACTGCAAAGGGGTGCTGGTTTTTTGCCGTTCTACAGTACAATAATCTCTTGTTGAAGCATCAAAGGTGATCATTCCTGGAGGAGGAGCTGTTCTTTTCCAATATGTATAAAGACTTCTTCGATACTGATTTCCATCCGAAGACATAATATATCGTTTCAGAGAATTGGAAGTACTCCCTCCCGTCAAATCGTCCCATAAACCTGGTGGCTGATATGGTTTTACACTGGGTCCTCCTATTTTATCGACAAACAAACCACTGCTCACTAATACATTGTCTCTGATCATTTCAGCGGTGAGTTTTTGTCTCGGATATACTGACAAATATTGGTTTTTGGGATCTGTCCTTAACTGCAAAGCATTAGGTTTACTCGACTGCTGATAGGTAGAGGACATAACCATTCTTTTTACCATCTTTTTGATATCCCAGTCCTCCTCCATAAAAGTTACGGCCAACCAATCCAGTAATTGGGGGTGTGTGGGTAAGGCCCCTTGGTTTCCGAAATCTGAAGGAGTAGCTACAATGCCCATACCAAATAACTGTTGCCATAAATTATTTACTGCTACTCTTGCTGTCAAAGGATTGTTGGGGTCAAAAAACCATTGAGTTAATCCCAAACGATTTTTTGGAAAACTAGGATCAAAGCTTAAAATAGTATCAGGCATACCACCCTCTGCTTTAGCATCTGTAGGAGCATCATAGGCCCCCCGATTCAATATATAAGTGGTACGTAAATTTTCTACCTCATCCATTACCATCACTTCAACATCGGGAATACTGTCGGGCCACTGCACAAAGTGAAGTTCGTTATTGACCACTTCTTGGTTCAATTTTATTTTGGGCCCCGCTACTTCTTGATAGCCTATCCTCCCCTTTTCTTCCAATCGGTTAAAAAAGCTATACAGGTTAAAAAAGTCCTTTTGTGTCAGTTCATCATATTTGTGGTCATGACAACGAGCACACTCCATGGTGAGGCCCATAAATGACTTGGCAGCTGTTACCGTTCGATCCGCCACATACTCTACTCGGTATTCCTCCTCGATGACCCCTCCTTCTTGGGTAATCATATGGTTGCGGTTGAAACCTGTTGCCAAAATTTGTTCTTTGTTAGCTTCGGGAAGTAAGTCCCCTGCCAATTGCCAAGTAACAAATTGATCATAAGGCATATTTTGATTATAAGCATGAATCACCCAATCCCGCCAAGGCCACATAAAACGCTCAGTGTCGTCTTGATATCCATTGGTATCAGCATAGCGGGCAATATCCATCCAAACCGATGCCATACGCTCTCCATAGGAAGAGGATTGCAACAATCGGTCTACCACCTTTTCATAAGCATTATTACTTTCGTCTTTGAGAAAATCATCGATTTCATTCAATGTGGGGGGAAGCCCAATAAGATCGAAATACAAGCGCCTTAGCAAAAATTCCTTAGGAGCCTTTGGTGCAGGCTTCATTCCTTTATTTTTCATTTGATCCCCAACGAAATGATCAATCTCATTGGAATTCCAATCGTCAAAATCATTTTCGGGAGGAGTGTTTTTCTCAGGGGGAATATAAGCCCAATGGGTTTCCCACGCTGCCCCTTGCTCAATCCATCGCTCAATAATTTGCTTTTCTTTTTCCGTCAACACCAAATTGGATTCTGGTGGGGGCATTTGGTGAGAGGCCCTTGTAGAGCGAATTCGATCAACGAGCTCACTTTTAGTAATTTGAGAAGGGTAAATTATCTGTTTCTCAGGGTTCTCTTCACTGACCCTATACCAATGATCACTAACATCGATTCTAAAATCTCCTTGAATGGCCTTGGGGTCGGGACCATGACACTTATAACATTTATCAGAAAGTATCGGCTTAACATCAAAGTTATAGCTTATCAATTCTGGGATTGAAGTGTCTTCTAGCGCTTCCAATTCAGAAGAACTCAAAACATTGATTTCAGTTTTCGGCTTTTGATTAAAAATTCCCCTAGTAAACAGAGTGAGTCCAAAAGCTACCAAAAAATAGAGTACAGGAGTGAATTTTTTCAATGGTTACCATTTGTAAATTATTTTACAATTTAATAAAACTAATTGAAAATTAAGATTTCTATGATTACAGAATAAAACAATATTCTCTGTAGCGCAAAAAAAATAAATTAGTAATTAAAAAGTGGTTTGCCCTCCATCAATTGATGTACATCTTTAGCGACAGCTGCTGTGTTATTCTTATCGTCAGGATTGGAAAGGACACGATCTATCAAATCGACCACTGTTTCCATATCTGCCTCTTTAAGTCCACGGGTAGTGATGGCAGCGGTACCAAAACGAATTCCAGAGGTAACAAACGGCGATTTATCATCAAAGGGAACCATATTTTTATTGGCGGTAATTTCTGCCTTTACGAGCGATTGCTCAGCAGCTTTTCCAGTAATGTCTTTGTTTCTTAGATCAATCAGCATCATGTGATTATCGGTTCCCCCAGAAATCAAATGATAGTCTCTTTTAACAAACGCCTCTGCCATCGCATTGGCATTCTTTTTGACCTGTTCCATATAGGCTTTAAATTCGGGCTCAAGGGCTTCTCCAAAAGCAACGGCTTTGGCCGCCACTACATGCTCTAAAGGGCCTCCTTGATTACCAGGAAAAACAGCCATGTCCAATAAGTGAGACATTTTTCGCAACGTACCATTTTTAAGTGCGACACCAAAAGGATTATCAAAATCCTCCCCCATCAAAATCAAGCCTCCTCTGGGACCTCTCAATGTTTTATGAGTCGTTGTAGTCACCACATGACAATGGGGAATAGGATCGGAAAGCAATCCAGTGGCGATCATTCCCGAGGGATGGGAAATATCGGCCAATAAAAAAGCACCAACCTCGTCGGCTATGGCTCGGAATTTTTTAAAATCAATATCACGAGAATAGGCCGATGCACCTGCGATGATCATTTGTGGTTTTACATCTTTGGCAATAGCTAAAATATTGTCGTAGTCCAATCTTCCCGTTTCTTCCTGAACACCGTAAAAATGGGCTTCATACAAGCGACCGGAGAAGTTCACAGGAGAACCATGGGTCAAATGCCCACCATGAGAGAGATCAAATCCCAGGATTTTATCTCCAGGCTTTAAAAAGGCATGAAATACCGCCGTATTGGCTTGTGAACCTGAATGAGGTTGCACATTAGCATAGGCTGCGCCAAACAACTCCTTTGCTCGATCAATGGCAATCTGTTCAATTTGATCGACTACCTCACATCCTCCATAGTAGCGTTTGCCAGGATACCCCTCAGCGTATTTATTGGTCAAAACCGACCCCGTAGCCTCCATTACGGCTGGACTGGTAAAGTTTTCTGAAGCGATCAATTCAATACCATTCAACTGGCGTTGCTCTTCCGAATCGATCAAATTAAAAATTGTAGTGTCTCGTGCTGTCATCGTTCCATAAAATTGAACCACAAAAATACAGTTTTAATAAAATCTTGATTATTTATTATTAAATTAAAATTCAAATATTTTAAACAGTCCAAAACAAAAATCAGAGAGCAATACATAAACCACTGAAAGACAATAGTATAAATAAAAAGTCGCTAAAAAAATACCCTTAATAACTTCTCTCTGTATAATTTTGGAGGAGAAAATAAAAAATTTCGTTTGTCGAGAAATCACCACTTAAGCCCCGTCATCACAACAGTATCATGAAGATCCTTAATAAATTGCAAATTCAAGAGGCTGACCGCCAAACCATAGCCAAAGAACCCATTTCATCCATCAATTTGATGGAAAGGGCAGCCATGGCTTGTATGAACTGGATAGTCGAAAGATATGACCACAACCAATCCTTTGTCTTTCTTTGTGGAACAGGGAGCAATGGTGGAGACGGACTGGCTCTTTTTCGCTTACTCATCGAAAAAGGCTACCCCTGTACCCTTTACGAATTTCAACTGGGTAAAAATCAGCAAACTGATTATACTCAAAATAGAAATAGAATTAACAAAAACCTTATTCATCCTCTTACTGTTGAGTCACTAAACCAAATTTCACCAAAAGACATTTTCATAGATGCTATAGTAGGAACAGGTCTTAACCGAGCAATAACTGGAAAATTAAAGCACATCATTCAAACCCTAAATCAACTACCCAATGGTGTACTGTCCATAGACATTCCCTCAGGTTTGTTTTCCGAATTTAACACCAACAATTCGTGTGAAGGAATCGTACAAGCTGATCACACCCTAAGTTTTCAAATGCCCAAATTAGCCTTTTTACTCCCCGAAAAAGGAGGGAAAGTAGGATCGTTTTATATCCTAGATATAGAACTTTTACCCGACTTTATCAATAATGTAAAAACACCCTACTTTTATCTCACTCCAAAAAAAGCCAAAAGCCTATACCAGGCCCTCAAAAAATTTGATCACAAAGGAAGCAATGGACACCTACTATTAATTGCTGGAAGTAAAGGAAAAATTGGAGCAGCACAACTGAGTGCAAAAGCAGCTTTACGATCAGGGGTAGGTAAATTATCTGTGCTGACCCCACAATGTGGAGTAGAAATACTACATAACACTTTACCTGAAGCGATGATTGAATATAACACTGGTATTAAATGTATATCAGGATATAATGGATTAAAATATAATACTATTTCTATAGGGCCAGGCCTAGGAACAAGTAACAAAACCAAGGATTTTTTAAATTCATTTTTTAATGAAAGTACTTCCCAGATGGTTATCGATGCCGATGCATTAAATCTTATCGCTGCCCATCCAGAATGGATGAATATACTACCCAAAAACAGTATACTCACCCCCCACCCTAAAGAATTTGAAAGACTGGTAGGGACATGGAAAAATGAGGAAGAAAAATTACAGCGTCTAATTCATTTTACTCAAGAACACCAAATTATATGTGTGCTAAAAGGAGCCCATACAGCCATTGCATTCCCAGATGGTAACATTTGGTTCAATAGCAGTGGTAACCCAGGAATGGCAACTGCAGGAAGCGGAGATGTGCTCACAGGGATTATTGGGGCGCTATTGGCCAAAGGCTATACTCCCGAACAAGCTGCACTATTGGGAGTCTATGTCCACGGACGAGCAGCCGATATCCAAGTTAAATCCCTCGCTCCTACATTTCTTATTGCCTCCGACATCATCAATGGACTAAATGATGTTTGGAAAGAAATGGAAAAAACAGCATAGAAATAGACACTTTGTCATCTTTTTTACTGCAAAACAAGACAATTAGACACCAATTCCAAAGTGGAATAAATCTTGATCGGTAGTCGTAAAAAACGCCATGAATCTGAATAATTTTACCCTGAAATCACAAGAAGTGGTCCAAACCGCTCAGCAACTTACCCAACAAATGGGGCATCAACAAATCGAAAACGAACACCTGTTCAAAGCCCTACTCGAAGTTGATGACAATGTATTACCCTATGTATTTAAAAAACTACAGGTCAATTTTTCACTTTTAGAAAAATTGACTGACAGTTCTCTAAAAAGCCTTCCCAAAGTCAGTGGTGGAGAAATAGTGCTGTCCCCCAACACATCCAAAACCTTGATCAATGCCATCAACCTCTCCAAAGCCTCCAAAGATGAGTTTGTCGCTACCCAGCACTTGCTTTTGGCTCTTTTCGAGAGTTCAAGCAGCGTAAGTAAAATATTAAAAGACCAAGGCATCACCAAGAAAAGCTTGGAAGCAACTTTGGCTCAACTACAAAAAGGAGAAAAAATAACTTCTGCATCGGCGGAGGATCAATACAATGCCCTAGAGAAATTCGCCAAAAACCTCAATCAATTGGCCAAAGACGCTAAACTAGATCCTGTCATCGGTCGTGATGAAGAAATCCGGCGTTTATTACAAATCATCTCTAGACGAACCAAAAATAATCCCATACTGGTCGGAGAACCTGGAACGGGAAAAACAGCCATTGCCGAGGGCTTGGCCCACCGCATCATCGACGGAGATGTTCCAGATAACTTAAAAGAAAAGCAAATTTTTGCACTCGACATGGGAGCGCTCATTGCAGGAGCCAAATACAAAGGAGAATTTGAAGAACGTCTTAAAAGTGTCATCAAAGAGGTCATTAACAGTGATGGAGACATTGTACTGTTTATAGATGAAATCCACACACTGGTTGGTGCAGGCGGTGGCGAAGGTGCCATGGATGCTGCCAATATCCTTAAACCTGCATTGGCGCGAGGCGAACTGCGAGCCATTGGTGCCACTACCCTTGACGAATACCAGAAATACTTCGAAAAAGACAAAGCCCTGGAAAGGCGTTTTCAAAAGGTCGTTGTTGACGAACCCAATACAGAAAGTGCTATCTCCATACTGCGAGGGATCAAAGAAAAGTATGAAGCCCATCACAAGGTTAGGATCAAAGACGAAGCCATCATCGGTGCCGTGATGCTCTCCGATCGCTATATCTCAAACCGCTTTCTTCCCGACAAAGCCATCGATCTTATGGATGAAGCCGCTTCTAAACTGCGTATGGAAATGAACTCCAAACCCGAGGAACTGGATACACTTGACCGTAAAATCCGACAGATTGAAATCGAAACCGTCGCCATAAAACGTGAAAAAGACAAGGATAAAGTGGCCAAACTCAACGAGGAACTCTCCAACCTCAAAGAAGAACGCAACACCCTGTTTGCCCAGTGGAGTCAAGAAAAAGATCGGGTAGATAAAATTCAACAAGCCAAACAGGAAATTGAAAACCACAAACTACAAGCCGATCGTGCCGAGCGAGAGGGTGAGTACGCTATCGTAGCCGAACTGCGTTATGGAAAGATTAAAACCGCTCAAGAAGCCCTAGATAAACTTCACCGCGAACTGATGGAATATCAAGAAAGTGAAACCCTCATCAAAGAGGAAGTTAACTATGATGATATTGCCGAGATAGTCGCAAAATGGACTGGTATCCCCACCACTAAAATGTTACAAACCGATAAAGAACGTTTACTCAATCTAGAAAAGGAAATCCACAAACGCATGGTCGGTCAAGAGCCTGCCGTAGAAGCTGTATCCGATGCCATTAGGCGGAGCCGCGCAGGATTGCAAGACGAAAATCGTCCGATAGGCAGTTTTCTTTTTCTGGGTACTACAGGAGTAGGAAAAACGGAATTGGCCAAAGCTTTGGCTGAGGTACTCTTTGACGATGAAAACAATATCACCCGTATTGACATGAGCGAATACCAAGAGCGTCATGCAGTAAGTCGATTGGTAGGAGCCCCTCCTGGCTATGTAGGTTATGACGAAGGAGGACAACTAACCGAGGCTGTGAGAAGAAAACCCTATTCCGTGGTCTTATTGGACGAAATTGAAAAGGCCCATCCCGACACCTTCAATGTCCTATTGCAAGTACTTGATGAAGGTCGACTAACAGACAATAAAGGACGTACTGCTGATTTTAAAAATACCATAGTCATCATGACCTCAAACCTTGGAAGTCATGAGATTAAAGCGAGCTTCGAAGCCCATAAAGATTTTAACGAAGCACATGAAAAGGCCAAAGATGCCGTTTTACAATTGCTAAAAACCACCATCCGACCCGAATTTCTCAACCGAATCGACGACATCATCATGTTTTCTCCTCTTACAGCTAGAGAAATTGAATCGATTGTCCGACTGCAATTCGATATATTAACCCAGAGATTGGAGCAGCAAGCATTAAAAATTTCAGCTTCTGACGAGGCTATTTCCGCCCTTGCAAAATGGGGTTTTGACCCTGAATATGGAGGTCGACCTGTGAAGAGGGTCATGCAGAAAAAAGTCCTCAATGCATTGAGTAAAGAACTCTTGGCTGGAAAAATAGCCTCATCAAAACCCGTTTTGGTGGACTATTTTGATGATCAAATCGTATTCCGAAATACCGAAAACGCTTAGAAATAAGTTGTTAACTTTGACGCGTGCAAAAACGAATCAACATACAAAACAAAAAAGCGCGTTTTGAATACGAGTTTCTCGATCAATTTACCGCTGGGATTGTATTGACTGGAACCGAAATCAAATCCATTCGCAACAGCAAGGCTTCTATAGCCGAAAGTTTTTGTGAATTTAATGAGAGAGGCGAGCTCTTTGCCGTCAATATGTACATCGAAGAATACGCCTTTGGCACCCGTTTCAACCATCGCCCACGTGGGAGCAGAAAGCTTTTGCTCAACAAAAGAGAATTGAATAAGCTTTTCAAACAGGTCAAGAATTCTGGATTGACCATCGTACCGCTAAAGCTTTTTATTAACGACAAGGGCTTTGCCAAAATGTTTATCGCCCTTGCCAGGGGTAAGAAATTGTATGACAAAAGAGAAACCCTTAAAGATCGGGACAACAAAAGGAATTTAGATCGCGTCAAAAAAAGTTTTAATAAATAATTTATTTGTTAGCTTTTGATCAATTCCAAATCCTAAATAATGACATCATCATCCCCTAAAAATGAAACAGGCATCGAAAACCATTCCCCAAACTCTTCTCCCAGCCTGTTTTTGTTCAGTGTATTTTTTATAACTGTAATACTTCCCTCCATCCTTTCGGCACAACTGACAGGTAAGGTTACAGACAGCATCAACCAACCTTTAACAGGGGTCAGTGTTTATATTAAAAATACTTTTGTTGGCACTGTCACCAATCAAAACGGTGAATTCTATTTGAGCGATCTTCCAAAAAAAAAAGGGGAAATCATATTTAAAAGTTTGGGATATAAAACCATAAAACACCATTATGATTTAGAATCCCTCCCCCATTATTTTGAAATAAGCTTGAAAGAAGAACTCATTTCACTTCAAGAGGTAACACTCAATGCAACAGAAATCCCTGCCAATGCTATCATCAGAGCCACCATTGAGAAACGAAAAAAATACCTATTACAAGATCAAACCTTAACGGCCAACTTCTACTCAAAAGGCATCATTAGTACCAATTCAATGCCTAAAAAAATATTGGGTCAAGAAATAGATGTTTCTGACCAAGCCCTAGACTCCACCCGATCAGGGATATTATACCTATCAGAAACCTTCTCCAAGATTTATAAAGAAAAAGGGAAGTTTAAGGAAGTCATAACCGCTTCAAAGGTCAGCGGCGATGAACAAGGGATTACCTTTAACAGTGCCAGTGATGCGGAATTTAACTTCTATCAAAGCACGGTAAACCTTGGCAATGAATTGATCTCTCCCATAAGTCCAGTTGCTTTTTCTTTTTATAAATTTCGATTGCTGGGAACATTTTATACCGATGATGGGCATTTGATCAATCAAATAGAAGTCAAAAGAAAAAACAAGACCTCCCCCACTTTTGAAGGCGTTATTTATATTGTTGAAGACGATTGGAGTTTTTATGGTATAGCCCTTGAAATCAATCGTATGCAAAGCTCCATTACCATTTTGGATCAGTTTAGAATCAAACAAAACTTCAACTATGATTCCGTTTCCAAAAGATGGATAAAAAGTGATCAAGTCATTGATTTTAAGTTGGGCATCTTTGGGTTTAATTTTTTGGCTCAGTTTTCAGGGGTTTACACCCAGTATGACTTTGATCCCGTTTTCGAAAACAAGACCTTTGGTAAAATGGTTTATAAAATCGAAGAAGGAGCCAACCAAAAAGACAGTCTTTTTGTACAAAGCAGACCCATTCCTCTCACCCAAAAAGAGCTTTCCAATTACGTCAAAAAAGACAGTATCGTAAAAGCCCATGAGGCTCCAGCCTATTTGGATTCATTGGACCGTGAAGTCAATCGTTTCAAATGGAAGGATTTTATAGGGAAAAGAATTCAAAACACTCAAAAAGAGACTTCCTATGGATTTTCAATCCCACCATCAGCAGTTCATTTCAATACAGTTCAAGGCTATAATGCTAGACTGAACCTTTACTACAATCGGAATTGGGAAAAGGAAAAAAAATCTCTGAAAATCAATTCCAATCAAGTTTATGGTTTTTCGGATGAGCAATGGTACCCCAATATTCAAATTGATTATCTCATGAATAGTGTATACTATCCCAGATGGTCATTGAAACTGGGCAGAAGTTTGGATCAATTTGATGGTGAACAACCCTTTTCCCTGCTTTGGAATGATGCCTATAGCCTATTATTGAAAGAAAACTATTCCAAATGGTATCAAAACACCAAAATGGAAATCAATTTTAAAAGTTATCTCAAATCAGATTTTTATTTTTCCACCACCCTAGGCTACTTTGATAGAAACCCGAGATCAAATACTTCTGACTTCTCCTACTTCAACAAAAACAAAACATATCAGAGCAACATGCCCAAAAACCCGTATTATGATTTCCAATCACATAACCTCAAAAAATACACTATATCGCTAGAATTCCGCCCCCAAAACCAATATTACCAATACCCTAACCAAAGGTTTTACACCCAAAAGGAAAACTACCCAAAATTAAACTTGCAGTTTACCCAAGCACTGGGCAGTTCAGTTTCCCGATACAACTTTATAAAATTGGATTTTTCTTATGATCAAACCCTGTCCCTTGGACTTGTAGGAGAAACTTTTTTAAAAATTAAAACAGGGCGCTTTTTGCAAAAAGAAAGCCCTGATTTTATGGATTTCAATCATTTTCATGGCCATGAAATTATTTTTGGAAAAACAACGCCCTATTTAAATCAATTCAACCTGTTGCCCTATTACCAATATAGCACTGCTAATGACTATTTTTTGACCCACTGGGAACACCGATTTAAAAAATGGGGAGTGGGCAACTGGCCATTGATTCGCTTACTCAAAAGTGAATTTATCGCAGGCTTTCACAGTTTGGCCATACAGGGGGAAAAACCCCATTTCGAAGTCAATATAGGCCTAGATAAACTAGGGTTTGGGAAATTTAAAATACTAAGGCTTGACTATTTTTGGGCTTTAGGAAAGCTCAATCTAAATCAAGGATTAAGAGTTAATCTTGCACTTTAATTCCGATCTTTTAACAAGGGAACAAACTTAAAACTCCCAAAGGTTTTTTTGTCAAATGCTTTTTCTCCTGTTCGAACATAACGGGTCATAATTTGATCTTTTGAACCTACAGGGATCACCAGCTTCCCTCCTATGGCCAATTGTTCCAGTAAAGGCTTTGGTACTTGAGGCGCTCCTGCCGTAACAATGATAGCGTCAAAAGGAGCCTTCTCTGGCAAACCTTTATAACCATCACCAAAAATCACTTTTTTGGGGGTCAAACGCAATTTTTTAAACAGTAAAGCTGTTTTTTTAAACAACTCCTGTTGTCGTTCTATGGTATATACCTTAATCCCATCAAAAGTCATCAATACCGCCGTTTGATAGCCCGAACCCGTTCCAATCTCTAGAACGCTATCCCCTTTTTTTAACTCCATTAACTGCGTCTGAAAAGCCACTGTATAGGGCTGTGAAATCGTTTGTTCGGCGGCAATGGGATAGGCCTTATCCACATAAGCATAAGCCTCCAATCCCTTGTCCATAAATAAATGACGAGGGACATCACCGACCGCTGTCAAAACTCTTTTATCCTCTATTCCCTTTTCTTCTAGCAGTTTGACCAGCTGCCTTCTTTGTCCTTGATGCTTGGTTGTATCCGTCATGACCACAAAAGTAATCAGTTCCGAAAAAAAATCAGAAAAAGATGGTATTTTTGAACAAAGACATTAAAATGATCAAAGCAGGTGTATTGGGGGCAGGTCATCTAGGAAAAATTCACCTCCGTTTGTTGGATACTTCTAACCATTATGAGTTGGTGGGTTTTTACGATCCCAATACTCAAAATGCAAAGGCCCTATCCAAAGAAAAAGGCTATTCCCTCTTTGAAAGTGCAGAGGCTTTGATTGAAGCCTGTGACATGATCGATATTGTTACCCCTACCCTCAACCACCACGAAGTGGCTTTAAAAGCCTTAAAAGCAGGAAAACACATCTTTATCGAAAAGCCCATCGCCAACAGTTTGGCCGAGGCCCTAGAAATAACACAAACGGCAGCACAACACGGACTGCTGGGTCAAGTGGGACACGTAGAACGCTTTAACCCCGCCTTTAAAGCCGTAAAAGACTCCATCACCCACCCCATGTTTATCGAATCCCACCGCCTGGCAGAATTCAACCCTCGTGGTACCGACGTACCTGTCGTTTTGGATTTGATGATTCACGACATCGATATTGTACTGAGCATCGTTAATGACAAGGTTAAATCTGTCTCCGCTTCTGGCGTTTCGGTCATCAGCAGTACTCCCGATATTGCCAACGCCCGGATCGAATTTGAAAACGGCTGTGTAGCCAACCTTACCGCCAGTAGAATTTCTTTGAAAAAAATGCGAAAAACCCGTTTTTTCCAAAAAGACGCCTATATATCAGTTGATTTTTTAGAGAAAAAAGTAGAAGTCGTTAAAATGAAAGATGCACCCAAAAAACCAGAGGATTTTGCTATGATACTGGAAAATGCCGATGGAGAGAAAAAACAAATTTACTTTGAAAACCCTTCTATCGACAATTCCAATGCCATATTAGAAGAATTGGAAACCTTTGCACATGCCATCCAAAATCAAGAGAAGCCTATTGTAAGTTTGAAAAACGGAACCGACGCCCTGGATTTGGCCTATCAGGTGATTGAGGCCTATAGCTAACGTTTATAAAGCACAAAAAGTGTCAAAAACCATCGCAACCCAAATTCGTCTCTACCCTTTCTTTTCAATATCTTTGTAGGATGAACATTGCGGAAAACACCACCACACTACTGCAAGAAATTCCTGACCACGTCCAACTGGTTGCCGTTTCGAAAACCAAGTCCAATGCCGAGATCATGGAAGCCTACCAAGCAGGACAAAGGGTTTTTGGGGAAAATAAAATCCAAGACATGGCGACCAAATACGAAGCCCTACCCAAAGACATTTGTTGGCATATGATTGGACATGTTCAATCCAATAAAGTCAAATACATGGCTCCTTTTGTCGATTTGATTCACGGCGTAGACAGTCTTAAGCTGCTAAAAGAAATCAACAAACAAGCCCTTAAAAACGATCGCAGTATCGACTGCCTCCTACAACTCCACATCGCCCAAGAAAGTAGTAAATTTGGTTTTTCTGAGGCCGAAGCCGAAGAAGCCCTGACCCTGGCCCAATCATTGGAAAAAGTCAATGTCATAGGTCTGATGGGCATGGCTACTTTTACCGATAATACCCGTCTGATTACTCAAGAGTTTAAAGGACTCAAAGCCTTTTATGACCGCCTACAAAAAGAATATTCTCAACTCAATACCCTCTCTATGGGTATGAGCGGAGACTACCCACTGGCCATAACTGAAGGCAGTAATATGATCCGCGTGGGCAGTAAAATCTTTGGTGCCAGAAACTACTGATTATGTACGCCATTGTTGATATCGAAACCACAGGAGGGAAATACAATGAGGAAGGCATAACCGAAATCGCCATCTACCAACACGATGGCCAAAAAGTAACCGATCAATTCATCAGTCTGGTCAATCCAGAAAGAGCCATACAACCTTTTGTCGAAAAACTAACAGGTATCAATAGCAAAATGCTTCGCAATGCCCCCCGCTTCTTTGAGGTCGCCAAACGCATCATTGAGATCACCGAAAACTGCCTTATTGTTGCCCATAATGCCGATTTTGACTACCGTATTCTCCGGACAGAGTTTAAGCGCTTGGGGTATAACTTTGAACGAAATTCCCTTTGTACCGTTACCCTTTCCCAAAAAATGATGCCAGAAATGGAATCGTTTAAACTGGGCAAACTCGTCCGATCATTGGGCATTCCCATCAGTGATCGACACAGAGCACAAGGCGATGCTTTGGCCACCGTCAAACTCTTTGAGCTACTGCTCGAAAAAGACAGCAGTAAGGAGATTCTAAAATCCCAAATAAAAGCACTCCACACCCACCATGTTCCCTCCAAATACCTGACCATTATTGAAGAATTGCCATCCACCACTGGGGTCTATTACCTTCACAATGCCGTAGGAGACATTC